>FWWL01001939.1_pt1 | contig 46135 bp, 37 predicted proteins | sample 2228331 | NCBI WGS metagenome assembly FWWL01 (sample SAMEA103939775, study PRJEB20133) | metagenome | reverse complement strand
GCCGGCACGGCCAGCGCGGCGGGCGGCAGCGCCTGGGCGATCGCCTCGCGCTTCATGCGCGACCCCTGCGGCTGCGGGCGTAGGCGTAGGGCGCGAGCAGCGCCAGCACCGGGACCAGCAGCATGATCGCGCCGGCCGAAGCCAGGCCGATGTTCGAGCGCAGGAACAGGTGGTCCATGATGAACTTGGCCGGCACCTCGCTCGCGATCCCGGGCCCACCCTGCGTCATCGCGACCACGGCATCGTACAGCTTGACCACCCCGGTGCACAGCAGGAGGAACACGGTGGCGACCGTGGGCCACAGCATCGGCAGCACGATCGACAGGTACACGCGCCAGGTGGGGATGCCGTCCAGCCGCGCCGCCTTCCAGATATCGGCATCGATGCCGCGCAAACCGGCCAGCATCAGCGCCATGACCAGGCCGGAGGCCTGCCAGACGGTGGCGATGACGATGGTGTAGATGACCATGTCCTGGTCCACGATCCAGTCGAAACGGAAGTCCTGGAAACCAAGGTCGCGCACCGCCCCTTCGACGCCGCGCCCGGGCGTGAGCAGCCACTGCCACACCAGGCCGGTGGCGACGAAGGACATCGCGTAGGGGTAGAGGAACACGGTGCGCAGCACGCCCTCCCCTGTCACGTTCTGGTCGATGAACACGGCGAGCAGGAAGCCGATCACCAGGCAGGCGGCGATGAACAGCACCCCGTACAGCGCCAGGTTGTTCAGCGAGAGCATCCAGCGCTCGTTGTCGAACAGCCGCTCGTATTGCGACAGCCCGACGAAACGGTCGGTGGGGAAGGTGCGCGAACTGGTGAACGAGACGCGCAGGGTCCACAGCATCGAGCCGATGTAGGCCACCAGCACCGTCAGTGCCATCGGCAGCAATGCCGCATGCGGCATGATCCGGCGCAGGGGCCTGGCGAGCGGCGTCACGCTAGTCCCTCAGGGCGGCGGCGATGCCCTGCTGGGCCTTTTCCACCGGCATGCCGGTGTTCCAGTATGCCGTCAGCACGTCCTGCATCGCGCCGTTCTGGTCCGGGCTAAGGTAGATCTCGGACACCCCGACATGGCGCATGCGGTCCTTCATGATCGCCATGCCCTTCTGCGCGCACAGGTCGGCCTGGGAGGCGTCGACGTCGCCGCGCACCGGGATCGATCCCTTCAGCTTGCTGAAGGCGAGCTGGGTGTTCGGCGCCGAAGCGACGCTGGCCAGCAGTTTCTGCGCCTGCAGCGCACCGCGGTCCTCCGTTTTCGGGAAGACGAACACGTCGCCCTGGATCAGGTAGGGAGCGCGCTGGCCGAGGCCAGGGACGCAGCCGAAATGCTGGCCCGGGCTCTGCTTCGCCGCCAGGAACTCGCCCTTGGCCCAGTCGCCCATGATCTGCACGCCGGCCTTGCCGCGGATGAGCATGGCCGTGGCGTCGTTCCAGTTGCGCCCCGGCGAGGCCGGATCGACATAGGACTGCAGGCGCTTGAATGCCAGCAGCACGTTGCGGAAGGCCGGCGAGCGGATCGCGTTCTGGTCGCGGTCGCGCAGCACGCGCAGGTACAGGTCCTTGCCACCCAGGTTGGCCAGCATGGACGAGAACAGGATCGTCTCCTGCCATGCCTGGCCACCGTGCGCGAGCGGCACGATGCCGGCCGCCTTGAGCTTGTCCAGCGCGGCGAACAACTCGGGAACCGTGGCCGGCTCCCTGGCGATGCCGGCCTTCTGGAACGCAGCCTTGGAATACCAGATCCAGGCCTGCATGTGGATGTTCAGCGGTACCGCGTAGTAGTGGCCCTTGAACTTGATGACGTTGACGATCGGTTCCGGCAGCGTGCTGTCCCAGCCCTGCTTGCGCGCGATGTCGTCCACGTTGTTGAGCATGTCCTCCTCGATCAGGTCGGCGAACTGCCTGGAGGTGTTGAACTGGGCCGCGGTGGGCGGGTTGCCGCCGACGATGCGGTTCAGGGTGACGGCGCGCGACTGGTCGCCGCCGGCGATGGCGGTATCGATCCAGGTGCCGCCGGCCGCGCGATACGCCTGGGCGACCTGCTTGACGGCGGCCGATTCGCCGCCCGAGGTCCACCAGTGGATGACTTCCGCCTTCGGGGAGGCGTTCGCGGCCGCGGCGCAGGCGCCGAACCAGGCGCAAGCGAGCGCCAGCTTGTGTAGCTTGAACATCGTGTCTCCGATCGTTGTGTCACTCGCGGCACGCTTGGAAACGTTACCAATGACTTTTCCCGACTATAGCACCAGCCGGATTTCAGTGTCAAACCATTACGTTGGAACGTCGCCGGCCAGCCGGGGGCCGCGAAATGGCTTTATTTTTGTCAACTTTACCAAGCTGGCGGGGGAAAGCAAGCGTCGCGCCGGATCACGTCAATGCCCGGGGGCGGCGGATCGGGGTGCCCTGGCCTGGTCGAAGCTCCGGTACCACGACTGGAAAGCTTCGCCCGGCAGGGGCTTGCAGACATAGAAGCCCTGCACCTGGTCGCAACCGCGGTCGCGCAGGTAGTCCAGTTCGTCTGCGGACTCGATGCCTTCCGCCACCACCTCCAGGTTCAGGGCGCGGCCGAGCGCGATGATCGAGTCGGTGACGGCGCGGCTGGCGTTGTCGGTCTCCAGGCGCCGCACGAAGGACTTGTCGACCTTGATCTTGTCCAGGGGCAGGCGGCTCAGGTGGCTCAGGCTCGAGTAGCCGGTGCCGAAGTCGTCCAGCGACACCTTGATCCCGCGCCGGCGGAACTGTTCGAGGATCGCCACCGCGTGGTCGATGTCCTCCATGACCGCCGTCTCGGTCAGCTCGACCTGGATCGCGGCCGTGTCCAGGCGGTTGTCGCCGATGGAGTCGATCAGGCGGCGCGAGAACTGGCGCTGGCGGAACTGCAGGGCCGAGACGTTGATGGCGATCGGTATCGCCGGCAAGCCCTGCTCCTTCCAGCTCAGGTGCTGGCGGCAGGCCTCGTTGAACGCCCACTCCCCGAGAGCGACGATCAGGCCGGTCGATTCCGCGACGGGGACGAAATGGTCGGGCGACAGCGCGCTGCCGCGAAGGCGCAGCAAGGCCTCGACGCTGACGACTTCCCGCGTGTGCAGGTTCACCAGGGGCTGGTAGTAGAGGCTGAAGCTTTGCTGCGCGAAGGCGCGCCTGAGCTGCTGCTCGATCCGGTGCTGGCCGTGCAGGCGCTCCGCCATCGCCGGCGCGTAGGTCTGGGTGGTGTTGCGCCCGCTTTGCTTGGCGTGGTACATCGCGGCGTCGGCGTGGCTGACCAGCGCGTCGATGTCGCCAGCGTGGTCGGGGTAGAGGCTGACCCCGATCGAAGCCGACAGCGACAGTTCGAGCGCATCGACCTCGTATGGCGCCGAGATGGCGGTGCCCAGCTGCTGGGCCAGCGCGTCGATGTCCTGCTCGCAGTGCACGCCGGGCAGCAGCGCCAGGAACTCGTCGCCGCCCAGCCGGAACACCATGTCCTCGCCGCGCACACTCTGCTGGATCCGGCAGGCGACCTGGTGCAGCACCATGTCTCCCACCGCGTGCCCGTGCATGTCGTTGATCGGCTTGAAGCGGTCCAGGTCGATGAAGGCCACGGCCACGCGCTGCCGGCTGCGGTCGGCGGCGGCGAAGATGTGGTGCGCGTACTCGAACAGGAGCGCGCGGTTCGGCAAGCCGGTCAGCGGATCGTGCAGCGCCGCGTGCCGCGCCTGTTCCTCGGCACGGCGCCGCTCCGTGTAATCGTGGACCATGACCATGACCTCATTGATGCGGCCCTTGTCCTCGCACAGCGGCACGCACGACACCGACAGGTAGCGTATGCCGGATTTCATCGGGTGGCTCAGCTCGTCCGCCTGAATCTGCCGGGTCGCCAGGGCGTTTTCGAGAAGGGAGTCCCACTGCCGCGCGCACGACAGCCCGGGCAGATCGCAATTGCGCTTGCCGACGATGTCGGCGCCGTCTGCGATCAGCGACAGGGCGGCGGCGTTCGCCGCCTCGATGCGCAAGGCCGTGTCGTAGCGGATCACGGCATCGGGGATATTGTCGAAGGCCAGGCGGAGACGTTCCTCGCTCGCGCGCAAGGCGGTTTCGGCCCGCTTTTGCTGGGAGACGTCGCGCACCGTCAGCACCGTGAGCAAGATGCCGCCGTCGGGATTGCGCACGACCGAGCCGCTGACACTGCCAATCCAGGTGTGCTCGCTGTCCCGGCGCCGCACGCGCAACTCGACCGGTTCGATTTCCTGCCCCGCCACCAGCGCCATCACCGGCCAGTCGCGGGCCGGCAGGCCCACCCCGTCCAGGGTACTGACTTCCAGCAACTGGTCGAGCTCCTCGGGTTGGCTGGCGATGTCTTCCGGTCCGTCGAAACCGAACAGCTTGATCGCGGCTGGATTTATTTCGATCAATCTACCCTTCGTATTGAAGACCACCACCCCTTCGCTCAGGCTTTCCAGCACGGCGTGGAGCTGCTCGCGGCTGTGCCGTAAGCCCTGCAAGGCCATCACGCGGGAATGGATGTCCTGGATGATCGAAATGAAATACTGCGCTTGCCCGGCCTCGTCGCGTAACAGCGACACATTCAGGTTGGTCCAGATCACCTTGCCGTCCTTGCGGACATAGCGTTTCTCGATGGCGTAGGAGCCGACCTTACCGGAGAGCATGGCGCTGACCAGGTCCATGTCCCGTTCCAGGTCCGGCGGATAGGTCAGGTCCTGGAAGCGCTTGCCCAGCAGTTCGTCCTCCGAGTAGCCGAGCATGTCGCACAGGAAGGGATTGACGCGCAGCCACGATCCGTCCGGCCAGACGTGGGCGATGCCGACGTTGGCAAGTTCGAAGGTGGCCCGGTATTCGTCGGCCACCAGGGTCAGGCTGGCACGCAAGGCTTCGGTGTCGCGCTTGCAATTCTCAAACTGCCTTGTTGCAAGATCACGCCCCGCCTTCAAAGCCGCCACTTCCTGCTCCAGTTCCCGGATGCGCTCCAGGTGTTGCTGTCTGGGCTGTGCCATTCTTCAGTGCTGCCTCGGCGCTATGACGTACATTTATGGTACACCCCGCAAGCCCGCGCACGGTTCGTCGCGGGACCTCACCCGAAACGATGCCTGTTACACAAACTCACATCCCTTTCACTTTTGCTGTTTTCATCACCCCTTGCGACCGATAGCATGGCTTCCAGTAAAGTTGCTGGAGAAGACAATGAAAAAACCGATAGCGATACTCGCCCTGGCCCTGGCCGCACCGCTTGTCGCCGCCGATCCATGGAAACACGAACATGGCCACGGCAAGCACAAGAAGGAGCGGCGCGAATACAAGCAGGAGTACGACGACGGCGTCTGCAAGGTCGAGCGCAAGTGGAAAAGGAACGGCGGGTACAAGGAGGAGCGCAAGTGCCGGCCGGTCGCGCGCCGCTACCAGCCGGAGCCGTACTACCCGGTCCGTGAGTACTACCCGGTGCGCGAGCGCTATCCCGTCCCCGAGCGGTACCACCTTCCTCCGCCACCTCCGCCAGGCGTGCGCATCGAAGCGCACATCGACCTGCACTGACAAGCTCCGCCGCGCAACCGGTTTGCGCGGCCCCTCCGCGGCGGCCCTCCTCCGACTAATCGTTCTCCACCGTTTCTCAAAGACTGACACAATGTCGGTACTGCATCGCAGGCGCGGCCGCCGGGCGGAGCGCCTGCATCACAGGAGACATGCTGCTTGGAAAGGGAGAATGAATGCTCGCGATCATAGGCGGTACCGGCCTTTACCGGCTCGATCGACTCGAGGTCCTCGATGCGGTGCACGTCGCCACGCCGTTCGGCAATCCTTCGTCGGAAATCCTGCGCGGCCGGATAGGCCGGCACGAGGTGCTGTTCCTGTCGCGGCACGGCGCCCAGCACCAGTACCTGCCGCACGAGGTGAACTACCGCGCCAACATCTTCGCGCTCAAGCGGATGGGCGCGACCCAGGTCATCGGCATCTCGGCCGTGGGGAGCCTGGCAGAGCGGATCGCACCGGGCGACCTGGCGATCCCCGAACAGTATTTCGACTGGACGCGCGGGCGCCGCGCCCAGACCTTCTTCGGCGAGGGCATCGCCGTGCACGTCTCCACGGCAAACCCCGTGAGCGCCGGATTGGTACGCTGGATCGCCGCGCGCGCCCACGCCCTCGGTATCGCCACCCACACCGGCGTCACCTACGCCTGCGTCGAAGGTCCACGCCTGGGAACGCGCGCCGAGAGCCACTTCCTGCGCCAGGCCGGCTGCCACCTCGTGGGCATGACCAACGTTCCGGAGGTGTTCCTCGCGCGCGAAGCGCAGATGTGCTACGCCACCATCGGCATCGCCACCGACTACGACTGCTGGATGGAAGACCCGTCCCGCCACGTGAAGGCTACCGAAATCTTCGACCTGTACCGGAGCAGCCTGGAGAAGGCCCAGCGCCTGCTGCAGGCCTTGTTCGACGAGGAACCGCCTGCGGAAGAACCTGAAATCCGCCAGGCCCTGCAATGCGCGATGCTCACGCCCGACACGGCGCTGAGCGAGGCACAGCGCGAGTGGATATCCGTCCTGCGCCGCTAGGCGCCCTTCTTCGACTGGATCCATCATGCACGCCACCTATCCGCTGCTGCGCCAGACCGACTTTCCCCGCCTGCGGCGCAAGGCGCTCGACACGCTGCAGGTCAATCTGGGCTACAAGTGCAACCAGACCTGCGTGCACTGCCATGTGAACGCAGGGCCGACCCGCAAGGAGCTGATGGACCGGGAGAACGTCGATCTGGTCCTTGAAGTGCTGGCGGCGAGGCGGCTGTCCACGCTCGACGTCACGGGTGGCGCGCCGGAGATGAATCCGCATTTCCGCTACCTGGTCGAACGGGCCCGCGCGCGCGGCGTGCGCGTGATCGACCGCTGCAACCTGACCATCCTGTCCGAGCCCGGCTTCGAGGACCTTGCCGATTTCCTCGCACGGCAGGCGGTGGAAATCACCGCGTCGCTGCCCTGCTATTCGCGGGACAATGTGGACAAGCAGCGTGGCGACGGGGTCTTCGCACGCAGCATCGGCGCCCTGCGTGCGCTCAACGAACTAGGCTATGGCAAGCCGTCCTCGGGGCTGGTGCTGAACCTGGTCTACAACCCGCAAGGCCCCGTCCTGCCACCGGGGCAGCAGCAGCTCGAGGCCGACTACAAGAGGCAACTCCTCGAGCACTTCGGCATCGAGTTCAACCAGTTGTTCGTGCTGGCGAACATGCCGATCCAGCGCTTCGGCTCGACCCTGGTGTCGAAAGGCCAGTTCGCGGACTACATGGGCCTGCTCAAGGCGAACCACCTCGACAGGAACCTGGACGGCGTGATGTGCCGCAGCCTGGTCAGCGTGGACTGGCAAGGCTACCTCTACGACTGCGACTTCAACCAGATGCTGGGCATGCCCCTGCCTCTCCGGGGCAAGGCCCGTGCCCACCTGTCCGACCTGCTGCGGCAAGACCCCGGCGGTAGCGCCATCGCCGTCGCCGACCACTGCTTTGGCTGCACGGCGGGACAGGGGAGCAGTTGCGGCGGCGCGCTGGCATGAAGGGAGCGCAGGTCCTGCTTCTGGTACTGGTCGCGGGGGCGATCGCGCTGTTCTTCGTGTTGGACCTCGACCGCTACCTCACGCTCGAGGCGCTCAAGGCGCAGCAGCGCGCCTTCGACCTGTACTACGAATCCCATCCGGCCCTTGCCGTCGGCGGCTTCTTCGGCGCCTACGTCCTCATGACCGCGCTTTCCCTGCCGGCCGCCACCATCATGTCGCTCGCCGCCGGCGCCCTGTTCGGCATCGTCGGCGGCACCATCATCATCTCGTTCGCCTCGACGATCGGCGCCACCATCGCCTTCGTGATCGCGCGCTACGTGCTGCGCGACGCATTGCGGCAGCGCTACCGGACCAAGCTCGACGCCATCGACCAGGGCGTTGCGAAAGACGGCGTATGGTTCCTGCTGACGCTGCGACTCGTACCGCTGTTCCCCTTCTTCGTCGCCAACATCCTGATGGCCCTGACCGCGATCCGCCTCTGGACCTACTTCTGGGTCAGCCAGGTCGGCATGCTTCCCGGGGCCATTGCCTATGCCAACGCCGGCACCCAGCTCGCGCGGATCGACAACCTGTCCGAGGTCCTCTCGCCCGAGGTGATCCTGTCGTTCGCCGCGCTTGGCTTCCTGCCCATCGTCGCCAAGACCACGCTCGACAGGATCAGGATGCATGCCTTGTACAAGCGCTGGGACAAGCCGCGCCACTTCGACTACAACCTCGTCGTCATCGGGGCCGGCGCGGCCGGGCTGGTCACGGCCTGGCTGGGTGCGGCGGCGAAAGCGAAGGTCGCACTGGTCGAAGCGGGCAGGATGGGGGGCGACTGCCTCAACCACGGCTGCGTGCCTTCCAAGGCGCTGATCCACAGCGCCAGCGTGGCCCGGCAAGCGCGCGCGGCGGCCGGTGGTGGCGGCGAGTCGCCGCAAGTGGACTTCGCGGACGTCATGGCCCGGGTGCGCAAAGTCATCGCGCGCATCGCGCCGCACGACTCGGTGGAACGCTACCAGGCGCTCGGCGTGGATGTCATGCGGGGCAAGGCGAAGCTACTCTCCCCGTGGGAAGTGGAGGTGGACGGCAAACGCGTGAGCACCCGCGCGATCGTGCTTGCGACGGGCTCGCAGCCCGTCGTTCCACCGATCCCGGGCTTGCACGAGGCGGGCTTTCACACGTCCGACACGATCTGGGAAATGGACGAACTGCCCCGGCGCCTGCTCGTACTGGGAGGCGGACCGGTAGGCTGCGAACTGGCACAGGCCTTCGCCCGGCTCGGTTCACAGGTGACGCAGGTCGTGCGCGGCGAGCGCATCCTGCCGCGCGAGGACGAGGACGTGGCGCGGGCCGTGAGTGCGGCAATGGCGGAGGACGGCGTGCGCGTCCTGGCCGGACACGAGGCCGTGCGCTGCGAGCGGGATGGAAGCGGCAAGCGCCTGGTGACCAGCCACGGGGGCGGCGAGACCGGGATCCCTTTCGATGTCCTGCTCTGCGCCGTGGGTCGCACCGCGCGCACGAGAGGCCTGGGCTTGGAGGAGCTGGAGATTCCGCTCTCGCGCGAAGGCACGATCGCGACCGATGCGTGGCTACAGACAAACTACCCGAACATCTACGCCTGCGGGGACGCCGCGGGGCCCTACCAGTTCACGCACGTCGCGGCGCACCAGGCCTGGTACGCAGCCGTCAACGGCCTGTTCGGAAGCTTCAAGCGCTTCCAGGCCGACTACTCCGTCATCCCCTGGTGCACCTTCACCTCGCCGGAGGCGGCGCGCGTCGGCCTGTCCGAGGACGAGGCGCGCGAGCAGGGAGTCGAGGTGGAGGTGACGCGCTACGACATAGGTGAGCTGGACCGCGCCATCACGGATGACGTGGCGCGAGGCTTCGTCAAGGTGCTGACCGAAAAAGGCAGCGACAGGATCGCCGGGGTGGCCATCGTCGCGGCCCACGCCGGCGAGATGCTGGCGGAGTACGTGCTGGCGATGAAGCATGGGATAGGGCTGAAGAAGGTCCTCAAGACCATCCACGTCTACCCGACGATGGCTGAAGCGAACAAGCACGTTGCAGGCGAATGGCGGCGCGCGCACGCGCCGCGGCTCCGGTTGCGCTGGGCCGGACGTTTCCACCGGTGGCGGCGCAAACCCGCTTCAAGGGAGCGGGCATGAGCTGCCCTCCCCTCTCCGTCATCGTCCCGATGTTCAACGAGGCCGCAGGCATCGAAGCGTCATTGCGGGCGCTGGCGCCGCTACGTGCCCGCGGGGCCGAGGTGATCGTGGTGGATGGCGGCAGCACGGACGCCAGCGCCGCCCTGGCGCGACCGCTTGCCGATTCGGTGTTGCGCTGCGCGCCAGGACGCGCGCTGCAGATGAATGCCGGGGCGAGTACGGCGCGTGGGGACGTGCTGCTGTTCCTGCATGCGGACACGGTACTGCCTGAGCACGCGGACCGGTTGATCGTCCAGAGACTGGCGAATGGCGGGCGGGTCTGGGGGCGCTTCGACGTGCGGATCGCCGGGCGCCCGTTCATGCTGCGGGTCGTCGCGGCGATGATGAATCTGCGCTCGCGCCTGACGGGAATCGCCACGGGGGACCAGGGAATCTTCGTGACGCGCGAGGCCTTCCTCGGCGTCGGCGGCTACCCGGAACAGCCGCTCATGGAAGACATCGAACTGTCGCGCTGTCTCAGGTCGCTCGGGCCGCCGCTGTGCCTGCGCGAGCGCGTGACCACCTCGGGCCGCCGCTGGGAGGCGCATGGCGTCTGGCGCACGATCTTCCTGATGTGGAGGCTACGCCTTCGCTACTGGCTCGGCGCCGGAGCCGAAACACTTTCGAGGGAGTACAGGCGATGAAGCAGGATTGCCAGTTGATCGTGTTTGCGAAGGCACCGGTGCCCGGTTACGCCAAGACCCGACTGGCGCGCGAACTGGGAGACGAAGGGGCGGCGCGGTTGGCTTCGAGGACGCTTGCGCATACGCTCGACTGCGCGCTGGCGGCGGATGTCGGCCCGGTGGAACTGTGCTGCGCGCCCGACACCTCGCACGCGCAGTTCCAGCGGGCGGCGGCCCGGCCAGGTGTGCGGCTCTCGTCGCAGGGGGACGGCGACCTGGGCGAGCGCATGGAGCGCGCGCTCCACAGGGCGCTGGAACTGCACGCTGCCGCGGTACTGATCGGCACCGACGCGCCGGCGCTGGACGCCGCAGCGCTGCGCCGAGCGGCGGACGCCTTGCGAGCGCACGACGCGGTGCTGGTGCCCGCCAGCGATGGCGGGTATGCGCTCATAGGACTATCGCGGCGCATCTTTGGACTGTTCTGCGGGGTCGCATGGAGTACCGGCAAAGTCATGTCGCAGACGCGGGAACGGATCGAGGCGCTGGGCCTGTCGCATGTCGAACTCGCGACAGTGCACGACATCGACGAGCCGGAGGACCTTGTGCATCTGCCTGTCGGGTGGCTGTCCTGATGCGACCGCGCCGCCCACCTCCCCTGCCTCCTTCTTGACCATGCCCGCCCTGCTCGACCGACGGCGTGGCCCGTGGTACTGCCACCACTCAGCCTGCCATCAGCCCGCTTGTTTTGACAGCGAGTCGTTGCGGCGCCGCGACCGCGAGGCGTAACATCGTCCAAGCGGACAGAACCTGGCCAGTACGGCCCGGCGCAAGATGCCGGTAACTGGCTGGGGCGAGAACCACGCTTGTCGCATCTTGAGTGAGGGAACCGTTATGACCCAGAGAAGAGACTTCCTTCGACTTGCCTCCCGTGTAGGCGTCGCAACGTGCGCGGGCGCAGTGGTTCCTGGGTTGGCGAGGGCGCAAAGCGGACGCAATGCGAACGTGCATTACATCGATCCGTCTGCCGCCGGCCCGGGTGACGGTACCCTTGCAAACCCTTTCCGCTCATGGACCAGCGTTTCCTGGTTGCCAGGCCACACCTACCTGCAGAAACGGGGCACGACGTATTCGGGCGTCTTCCAGGTATCGGCAAGCGGCACTGCATCGCAACGCATCACGATCGGGGCCTATTACCGCTCGAACGGCGGCGACGATTCTTCGAAACCAAAGCCAATCATCGTCTTGCCCCCAGCGCCCACCACGCCGGCAGACGGCGCATCCATCGCCGTGTACAAGCAGGAACGGGATTTCGTCACCTACCGTAACCTGGACATCCGAAACACCTCCCTGCCGGAAGCGAGCGACGTCGCGATCATCTGGCTGGGCAATCACTGCATTTTCGAAAACAACATCGTCACGTCGAACTGTGCGGGCGTGTATATCTTCGAGAAGAACCACGTGACCGTTTCCAATTGCGTGCTCGACGTTATCAGCAATGGTCCCAGCCATGGCAACCAGGGGATCCTGGTCGCCGCGACCGGAAATATCGATGATATCCGCCTGCTCGGCAATGTCGTTCGCCACCACGGCGGCGGCACGGCGGCATCGCATGGGATCCGCTGTGAAACCTATAACACGGGCGCCTTCCTCACGCGCCTTGTGATCCGCGGGAACCGCGTTTCGCCCCCCACCGGTGTCTCCTACAGCCGGAACCGCAGGGCAATTGGCATATTCCTCGTCCGTGGGGACGCCGCGACGCTGGAAAAGAATATCGTGACCGGCATGCTCACCGGCATATTCATGAATAGTGGCGATCGCAGCTACGTGGGTAACAATAACTGCAGCAAGAATATGAACTTCGGAATCCATATCAGCGGTCTTGCCCGGTCTTACATCATCGAGCGCAACGTCTGCAATGCCAACGGCGGGAACTTGTCGGACACCTATTACGGCCGAGGTATCGAGCTGTCGTCGGCGGCCGGGCAGGATGCCGTTTCAGGACATACCATTCGCTACAACACGTGCAGGTTCAATTACAACTACGGCGGTCCGCTGGATAACGGGTCGGAAGGCATCGGCATCGGTGTGGACGATGGGACGTGCAAGTGCCAGATCTACGGCAACGTCATCTCGAACAACGAGGGGAACGGTATCCAGGTGTATGGCGGCGGCGACAGGGCCAGATGGACTGACACAGGCGGCCACACGATCGATTCGAACAAGCTGGATTCGAACTGCACCTTCTCCGTCCTGAACCGGCGCAGTGGAGGGAAGACACCCAGCACCTTCCAGGCGCATATCTGGCTGACCTACGTGTATGGCAGTCCCACCGTCGTTTCCAACAACACCTTCTCGGGAAAGACTTCCATGACCATCTACACGGATGGCACGGACGAGAACATCAGGATCGAGCAGTGATGTTGAAGCGGGGATTGCTGCAAGCAATCATCCGTATTTTCTATCCTGTGCGCACCTCGGCGCGAGATTCTGCTTAACTACTGATTTATCAGTATCCTTCTGGAGACCTGACCACTCTTCCGCCCTTTGATGATATGGCGGTTCCACGCCTGCCAAGAGGTTCGCCGCTGTGACGAAACAGTTCGACGCGCTCAACATTGCCGACCTGCGCATCCGCTACGGGGATCGCGATGTGTTGCGCGGACTGACCCTGAACGTTGCAGCAGGCGAAATCTATGGCCTGCTGGGCCCGAATGGCGCGGGCAAGACCACGCTGATCCGGACCATCTGCGGGCGCCTGCGCCCGGTCACCGGAAGTGTCACCGTCGCGGGCTTTCCACCTAGCCGCGAGGCCTTGCGCAGGATCGGCCTCGTGCCACAGGAAATTGCGCTCTACGCGCATCTGACCGTCGAGGAAAACCTGAAGGTCTTTGGCCGGCTATCGGGCTTGAATCCGGCGGCGACCAAGGCGGCCATCGAGTGGGCCAGCGCAGCCGCGAAGCTCACCGGTCGGCTCGCGGACAGGATCGATATTCTGTCCGGAGGGTGGAAGCGGCGCGTCAATATTGCCGCAGGCATCTTGCACCAGCCCGCATTGCTTATTCTCGACGAGCCAACCGTTGGCGTCGATGTCGACGCCCGCAACAATCTCCAGGAAGTCATCCAGCAGTTGAGTCAAACGGGAATGGCGGTTTTGCTGGCGACACACGATCTCGACATGGCCGAAACCATCTGCACCACGGTTGGCTTCCTGCGAAGCGGTGTCGTGGCGCCGCAAGGTCCTCCCCGGGCGCTGATCGACAGCGCATTCGGGGGGCAGCATGAGGTTTTCCTGGAACTCAGGCAGGTACCGTCACCAAGCCAGGCGATGACGCTCGGCCAGGCAGGATTCTCAGCGTCAAGTAGCGGCCTGACATGGTCCAGGATGGGGTGCGCCTCCGAGGGTTCGGCCGAGGAGCTTTCATTTGTCCTGGATAAGGCCGGCATTGCCACACGGGAGGTCAGGCTGCGCAAACCCGGGCTCGACAGCCTCTTCGTGCAATTGTCGCGCGCCCGGGACCTGGAGACCGCACCATGATCATGGCCATGTTTCGTGTCATGGCGTTGAGCCTGATCCGGGATCGGGGCGCACTGGTCATGGCATTCCTGCTCCCGCCCTCCATCTTCGTGATTTTTGCCACCATCTTCACCGGCATGAGCGGTGATGAAGTGCGCCTTCAAGTCGTCCTGGGAGTAAGCGAGCGTTCCAGCCTGACAGAGCGACTGGAAACGGCTCTGCGGGCGGAGCCATGGTTGCGCGTCGTGCCGCAAACCGTTACGGGCCAGGGAGCGGTCATCGCTGCTGTCGAAAGCGGACGGGCAGACGTCGGACTGTTGCTGCGTGGTGGGCTTGATGAGACCGGCGCCGCACCGGCTGTCGTATTTGTCGATCCCGGCAAGGTGATGGCCGGTGCGATCCTCGCGGCCCGTTTGCAGCGCCTGATCGGGCTCCAACTGCCGGATCTGGTGCTGTCGCGCACCGCGGCGGCCACAGAATCGCTGGTGGGCGGCTTTACACCGGAACAATCGGCGCGCCTTACCGCCGCAATAAAGCAACTTGCCACCGGCACCACGACCGAGGACGGCGCGGCGGGGATGGTCGAGGTCCAGACCGTGGGTCCGCGGAACGGATCGGGGGGGACAGTCACTTACTACGCCGGCGCGGTGGCCGTGCTCTTCCTGCTGTTCTCGGCGATGCAAAGCGCGGCCACACTGATCGAGGAGCGCCAGTCGGGCATCGTCGATCGTATCGCGGTTGGTCCTGCGGGCACCGATGTCGTAGTGGTCGGAAAATTCTTGTTCCTGACGGCTCAAGGTATGGTGCAGGTCAGTCTGATCTTCGCCGTGGCGGCGCTCGTTTACCATGTCGAAGTCGTGCAGCATGCCGGTCTTTGGCTGGCCACCACCCTGGCTGCGGCATCTGCCGCCTCCGGACTGGGACTGGCCGTGGCTGCAGCCTGCACCACCAGGCATCAGGCTCAAACGATCTCCACATTCGTGGTGCTGGTCTTTTCGGCTGTCGGCGGGTCCATGGTTCCACGATACATGATGCCGCCCTGGCTGCAGGATATCGGATGGTATACGCCGAACGCCTGGACCATCGAGGCCTACCATGGGGTGCTCTGGCGCGGCGAAGACCTGATGGATCTGCTGCCGGAACTGGGCTCGCTACTTGCCGTAGCCATCGTGGGTACGACGCTGGCCCTTCTGGTGTCCAGGCTAAGGCTTCGGTCCTAGGGATATCCGACATGGCGACATCGACGATCGATCAGCGGGTCAGCAATGCCAACACAGCGGTCGGACTGGTGCTTGCTGGCCTGGTCGTAGGCGCATGGCTGGCCGTCCATGTCAGCGCGATCTTCCTGATCGACTGGACGGCGGCCTGGCTTTGGCTCGCGGCGCCTGTTGTCGTTGCCCTGCAATGCTGGCTGAGCGTCGGCCTGTTTATTGTCGCCCATGACACGATGCACGGCTCGCTGGCGCCGCGACATCCGTGGCTGAACCGCGCCATCGGCTGGTTCTGTGTCCTCATCTATGCCGGCTTTTCGTATGACAAGCTCTACGAGAACCACCACGCCCACCACCGCAATGCCGGCACGGCCGATGATCCGGATTTCGATATCGAACATTCCAGGAGCTTCTGGCCGTGGTACCTTAAATTCTTCCGCCACTACTTCGGCTGGCGCGAATTCGGGGTGCTGACCGTCGCCGTGGTCATCTACTTGCTCATCCTGCGTGAGCGCTTCCCGACCATGTTGGTGTTCTGGGCTTTGCCAGCGCTGCTATCATCCGTACAGCTATTCTATTTCGGCACCTATCGTCCGCACCGCGTCGATGACATACCGTTCTGCGATCGGCACTGCGCCCGCAGCAACGATTTTTCGCATTTCATATCCCTGCTGACCTGCTTTCATTTCGGCTACCATCATGAGCACCACGACGCGCCCTGGGTGCCGTGGTGGAAACTGCCAGCGCAGCGCCGGTCGACAATCAACCAGAAAAATCCTGAGGTCGAGAATGGATAGTCTGTTGCAATACCTCATCCCCATTTTGCTCGTGGTGGGGACCGTCGCCTTCATGGAATGGTTCGCGGCGTGGTCGCACGAGCACATCATGCATGGCTGGGGCTGGGGCTGGCATAAGTCCCACCACGAACCGCATGACGGGGCGCTGGAGAAAAACGATCTCTATGCCCTTGTTTTCGCCGCGTTCGCTATTGCGATGTTCTTCGGAGCCAACTGGTGGTGGCCGTTGTGGTGGATCGCCATTGGCGTATCGATCTACGGCATGTTGTATTTCTTCATGCACGACGGCCTGGTGCATCAGCGTTGGCCGTTCCAGTACGTGCCGCGCAAAGGCTACCTCAAGCGCGTCTACCAGGCCCACCGGTTGCATCACGCTGTAAAGGGTCGTGATGGCTGTGTGTCATTCGGATTCGTCTATGCCGAGCCAGCCGCCAAACTGCGCAAGAAGTTGCAGGACAACAAGCGGGGAGTTCCCGCCGGCGTCCGAGAGGAACAGGAGCAGCGTTAATCCAAGCACTGATCTGGGGCGCTGCCACAGGTCTTCGCAGGGGCTTGACGCATGAGGATGCGTGTTGCGGCCAAATTCTGGCCCCAGCACGGAATTTCTGACTGGTCCGGTGACGCAGGTTAAGCGCCAGAGCTACCGTTTACAAGACCCCCAAAACAAAAATGCCGTTCAGTCTTAACTGAACGGCATTACGCATTTCTGCACTTGTTCTGGCGGAGAGAGGGGGATTCGAACCCCCGATAGGCTATGAACCTATACACGCTTTCCAGGCGTGCGACTTAAACCACTCATCCATCTCTCCTGCAATGGTCTTCGCTTTCACGAAGCCGCCTATTATAGCAAGGATTCCCGGCAGTACAAGAGCATTCGTGCCTGAGGCAGCGCGCGACGCCTCGGTCGAGCCCTCAGGCGGTAGCGCTACGCCGCCATGGCCGCAGCACCTGGCGGATTGGATTCAGTTGCGTGCCGCTGTCATCCTCGGCGATCAGACCGCGCCGCTTCAGGTGCCGCAGCGACACTTGCACCGCGGACCTGGACAGGCCGGTCTTGTCCGCTATGGCTTGAAGACTCGCAGGCACCCGATCCCTGCCGAGAGCCTCGGCGCTGTGTAGCAGATGCAGGTACACCACGAAGGCGGCAGGACGGCGGTCGTGGCCGACGAGGTCGGGCATCAGCACCTCGAACACATAAGCGTCGAGACTTGATTGACGGGTGGTTTTATTCACTATGGTTTTTAAAATCTCCGTACCGGCGATACTGCCACCATAATGCCGGGCATGGCAATCTTTTTTATGGAGAAACAGTGATTACTCAGCTCAAGTTCGTCAGCATTCCTGTGTCCGACCAGAAGCGGGCCCTGGCGTTTTATACCGGGAAGCTCGGTTTCGATATCGTCACCGATCAGCCAATGGGGCCGGGGCAGCGGTGGATCGAATTGCGAGTACGAAACTCGGGGACGAGAATCGTGCTGTTCACCCCGGAGGGGCAGCAGGATCGGCTCGGGTCCCTGTTCAACGGGGCGTTCGCGTGCGATAACGTCGAGGCCACGTATCGGCAGTTGAGCCAGCGTGGGGTGGAGTTTGTCGAGCCGCCCGTCGTGCAGCCGTGGGGGGCGTTTGCGAAGTTCCGGGATCCGGACGGGAATACGTTTGTGTTGTCTGCGGGGTAGTGAGGGTGAGAGGGTGCTGGCTTGCACGCAGCACTTGGGTTCCCGCTTGCGCGGGAGTTATAGCAGTCATTCCCGCGGAAGTGGGAATCATCCCTCAGCGTGATTCCCTCCATGCTGAGTGGAAGATGCATTTCCTGTCTAGCGTAGTGGCGACGTCAAAGGGAGTGGCTTCGGAAGTGGATTATGGGTTCCCGCCTTCCCGGGAACGACGCGGTGGTGCGGGCGAAGGATACTGCCGGCGAGGCTCGTGTGCCCGACTGGCGGGAACACGTGGAACCAGCCTCGCCGCCTACGCCGCTGTTACGCGCTTTCCTTGAGCTGGTCGAGGATCGCCGGGTTCTCCAGCGTGGAGACGTCCTGCGTGATCACCTCGCCCTTGGCCAGCACACGCAGCAGGCGCCGCATGATCTTGCCCGAGCGGGTCTTCGGCAGGTTGTCGCCAAAGCGGATCTCCTTCGGCTTGGCGATCGGACCGATCTCCTTGCCCACCCAGTTGCGCAGCTCGGCCGCCAGCTTCTTGGCGTCCTCGCCGGTCGGGCGCGCCTGCTTGAGCACCACGAAGGCGCAGATCGATTCGCCGGTCGTCTCGTCCGGCTTGCCCACCACCGCGGCCTCGGCCACGATCGGGTGCGCCACCAGCGCCGACTCGATCTCCATCGTACCCATCCGGTGACCCGAGACGTTCAGCACGTCGTCGATGCGGCCGGTGATGGTGAAGTAACCGGTGTCCTTGTTACGGATCGCGCCGTCGCCCGCCAGGTAGTACTTGCCACCCAATTCTTCTGGGAAATAGCCAGCCTTGTAGCGCTCGGGATTGCCCCAGACGTTGCGCAGCATCGACGGCCACGGACGCTTGACCACCAGGATGCCGCCCTGCCCGTTCGGCACGTCGGCGCCCGCCTCGTCCACGATCGCGGCCATGATGCCCGGGAGCGGCAGCGTGCACGAACCCGGCACCATCGGCGTCGCGCCAGGCAGCGGGGTGATCATGTGGCCGCCCGTCTCGGTCTGCCAGAAGGTGTCCACGATCGGGCAACGCTCCTGGCCGACATTGCGGTAGTACCACATCCAGGCTTCCGGATTGATCGGCTCGCCCACCGAGCCCAGCAGGCGCAGGCTGGACAGGTCGAAGTTCTTCGGGTGCACCTTCGCGTCGGCGTCCGATGCCTTGATCAGCGAACGGATCGCGGTCGGCGCCGTGTAGAAGATCGAGACCTTGTGCTTGGCGATGGTTTCCCAGAAGCGGCCGGCGTGCGGGAAGGTCGGCACGCCTTCGAACACGACTTCCGTCGCGCCGACGGCCAGCGGACCGTAGGCGATGTAGCTGTGGCCGGTGACCCAGCCGATGTCGGCCGTGCACCAGAACACGTCGTCCGGCTTGAGGTCGAAGGTCCACTTCATCGTCTGCGCGGCCCACAGCAGGTAGCCGGCGGTGGAATGCTGCACGCCCTTCGGCGTACCGGTCGAACCCGAGGTATAGAGGATGAACAGCGGATGCTCGGCATCGACCCACTCCGGCTCGCACTGGTCGCTCTGGTTATCGACCAGCTCGTGCAGCCACAGGTCGCGGCCTTCCTGGAAGTTGATGTTGCCGCCCGTGCGCTTGTAGATGATGACGTCGCGCACCGAACCGCAGCCGCCCAGGGCCAGCGCCTCGTCGACGATCGACTTCAGGGGCAGCGCCTTGCCGCCGCGCATTTGCTCGTCGGCGGTGATGATCGCCACGGCGCCGGCGTCGATGATGCGCTCCTGCAGCGACTTGGCCGAGAAGCCGCCAAACACCACCGAGTGGGTCGCGCCGATGCGGGCGCAGGCCTGCATGGCCGCCACGCCTTCCACCGACATCGACATGTAGATGACGACACGGTCGCCCTTCTTGATGCCGCGCGACTTCAGGCCGTTGGCGAACTTGCACACGCGCTGGTGCAGCTCGCGGTAGCTCACGCGGGTGACGGCGCCATCGTCCGCCTCGAAGATCAGTGCCGTCTTGTCGGCATTGCCGTTTTTCAGGTTGCGGTCGAGGCAGTTGTAGGAGGCGTTCAGCTCGCCGCCGCCGAACCACTTGTAGAACGGGGCGTTCGATTCGTCGAGGGTGCTGGTGAAGGGCTTGTGCCACTCCAGGTTCTCGCGCGCCAGGCGGGCCCAGAAGCCTTCGTAGTCGCTCGCGGCCTCCGCGCACAGCTTGTCGTAGGCTTCCATGCCATTGACGGCGGCGTTGGCGGCGAATCCTGCCGGTGGAGGGAACACGCGGTTCTCTTGCAAGCCAGTTTGCTGCTGGTTGGTCTCGTTCTCGGCCATGCTAGTCTCCTGTTAGTAGTAATTTTGCCAGTCACAATAGGCGCTTTCGCTTACGAAGCCCTTACAGGCTGCGCAACCTTGGGTGTGCCATTTTACCAATGCCGCCACAGCCGATGAAGGTGATCCGCAGCAACGCGGGGCGGTGTAAAATGCCGGGCTGTGTCCTTGTCGCTCCATAGGAGTTAGCCCTCGATGTCCCAGATGCCCCCAGTTAAGAATCCCCCGAAGCTCACTCCGCTGAACAACCTCATCTTTGCCAGCCGCTGGCTGCAAATGCCACTGTACATCGGTTTGATCCTCGCACAATGCGTGTACGTGTTCCACTTCTGGGTCGAGCTGAAGGATCTGATCGGCGCCGTGATGGGCAACGAGGCTTCGCTCAAACACATCCTCGACGCGGTGACCGTCCCCGGCGCGGCCGGCCCGGCGAAACTGACCGAGGCCACCATCATGCTGGTGGTGCTGGGGCTGATCGACGTCGTCATGATCTCCAACCTGCTGATCATGGTGATCGTCGGCGGCTACGAGACCTTCGTCTCGCGCATGCACCTGCAGGGCCACCCCGACCAGCCGGAATGGCTGTCGCACGTGAACGCCTCCGTCCTCAAGACCAAGCTGGCGATGGCGATCATCGGCATCTCGTCGATCCACCTGCTCAAGACCTTCATCAACGCCAGCGCATACACCGAACAAGTGCTGCTGTGGCAGACCGTCATTCATGTCACGTTCCTGCTCTCGGCCATGGCCATCGCCTACACCGACCGCATCGTGACCCTGACCCACCACCAGCCGAAACATCACTAAACCCTAGCGAGTACTCCCATGACAGTCATCAAACAGGAAGACCTGATCGAATCGGTCGCCGCCGCGCTCCAGTACATCAGCTACTACCACCCGGCTGACTATATCCAGCATCTGGCGCGCGCCTATGAGGCCGAACAAAGCCCGGCCGCGAAGGACGCGATCGCACAGATCCTCACCAACTCGCGCATGTGCGCCGAGGGCAAGCGTCCGATCTGCCAGGACACCGGCATCGTCAACGTCTTCCTCAAGGTGGGCATGGGCGTGCGCTTCGAAGGCTTCACCGGTTCGGTGACCGACGCCGTCAACGAAGGCGTGCGCCGCGCGTACAACTTCGCCGACAACAAGCTGCGCGCGTCGATCGTGGCCGATCCGCACTTCGAGCGCAAGAACACCAAGGACAACACGCCGGCCGTGGTGCACATGGAACTGGTGGAAGGCGACACGGTGGACGTCAAGCTCGCGGCCAAGGGCGGCGGCTCGGAGAACAAGACCAAGTTCGTCATGCTCAACCCGTCCGATTCGCTGGTGGACTGGGTGCTCAAGACCGTGCCGCTGATGGGCGCCGGCTGGTGCCCGCCCGGCATGCTGGGCATCGGCATCGGCGGCACCGCCGAAAAGGCGATGCTGATGGCGAAAGAGTCGCTGATGGAAGACATCGACATGTACGAGCTCAAGCAGCGCGGCCCGCAAAACAAGCTGGAAGAGCTGCGCATCGAACTGTGCGACAAGATCAATGCGCTGGGCATCGGTGCGCAGGGCCTGGGCGGCCTGACCACCGTGCTGGACGTGAAGATCAACACCTATCCGACCCACGCCGCGTCCAAGCCGGTCGCGATGATTCCGAACTGCGCCGCCACCCGCCACGCGCACTTCGTGCTCGACGGCTCGGGCCCTGCCTACATCGAACCGCCGGCGCTGTCGACCTGGCCTGAAGTGCACTGGACCCCGGACACCGAGAAGTCCCAGCGCGTCAACCTGGACACGCTGACCAAGGAAGAAGTCGCCGCGTGGAAGCCGGGCCAGACCCTGCTCCTGAACGGCAAGATGCTGACCGGCCGCGACGCCGCGCACAAGCGCATCCAGGACATGCTGGCCAAGGGCGAGCAGCTGCCTGTGGACTTCACCAACCGCGTGATCTACTACGTCGGCCCGGTCGACCCGGTCGGCGACGAGGTGGTCGGCCCGGCCGGCCCGACGACCGCGACCCGCATGGACAAGTTCACCGACATGATGCTGGAGAAGACCGGTCTGATCTCGATGATCGGCAAGGCCGAGCGTGGCCCGGCCGCGATCGAATCGATCCAGAAGCACAAGTCGGCCTACCTGATGGCTGTCGGCGGCTCCGCCTACCTGGTCTCGAAGGCGATCAAGTCGGCCAAGGTGGTTGGCTTCGAGGACCTGGGCATGGAAGCGATCTACGAGTTCGAGGTACAGGACATGCCGGTGACCGTGGCGGTCGATGCCACCGGCACCTCGGTGCACCAGACCGGCCCGAAGGAGTGGGCTGCCAAGATCGAATCGCTCAAGGGCATTCCGGTCGCCACCGCCTGATCCGGGCGGCGAAGCCGGTCCATCATGGCTGCGCACGCAGCCGCTGGACCGGCTGCTTCACACTTCGCTACAATCCCCGCATGAGTCCTCCCCCCTCCCCTCGCGACGCGCCGATCGGCATCTTCGATTCAGGGGTGGGCGGTCTTTCGGTGCTGCGCCATGTGCGCGCACTGCTTCCCGACGAGCATCTCCTGTACTTCGCCGATTCCGGCTTCGCCCCCTATGGCGACAAGCCGGAGCGGGTGGTGGCCGAACGCGTGCTCGCGATTGGCGCGTTCCTCGTGGCGCAAGGCGCAAAGGCCCTTGTCGTGGCCTGCAACACCGCGACCGTGGCGGCGATCCGCCTGCTGCGCGAACGCTATCCGGAGGTGCCCGTGGTGGGCGTGGAACCCGGCCTGAAACCGGCGGCGGCAGCGACCCGGAACGGCAAGGTCGGGGTGCTGGCGACCGAGGGCACGCTGTGCGGCGCCAAGTTCCTCCAGTTGCGGGACCAGATCTGCCAGGCGAGCGCTGCGCAGTTCCTGCTGCAACCCTGCCACGGCCTGGCCGACCAGATCGAATTCGGCGCGCTGGAATCGGAGGAGACCACGGCGCTGCTGGAGCGCTACATCGTGCCGCTGCTGGAACAGGGTGCGGACACGCTGGTGCTGGGCTGCACCCACTACCCGCTGGTGAAGGCGTCGATCGAGCGGATCACGGCGCGCGCGGGACGCGAGGTGATCCTGGTCGATACGGGCGAGGCGGTGGCGCGGCAACTGGCACGGCTGCTCGAGGCGGGCGGCCTGCTGCGCGCACCGGGCGCAGTGCCGGCGCGCCTTGACGGCTACACCAGCGCCAGCGCCACCGCACTGTCGGCGGCGTTCGCCAGCCTGCTCGGCGTCGATCCGCCGGTCCAGGAGGCGCTCGGCCCGGGCTGACCTGCCACGGGCGCAAATCCCGCGCCGGAAAAACAAAAAAGGCTACGTGCCGTGAGCGCGTAACCTCTTGCTTTGACTACCGAATTCTTGGGGTGGCTGATGGGAGACCACCGGCCACATCAAATTACCTACGTGCGCGGGGCGTCAAGTTGCTCCACGGGTCTGTGTGACGGGTCGCGATATGAGCAGCAGAGCCTGATGACTCATACTGCTTTATTCGACGTATCGCAAACGTACAGCGTCGACATCGCGCACGGCAACGCGGCGAGAGAAAGTCAGCCTAAGGTCTACGAGATTTCGTCTTTCCGGTAGCTCTTCAACTTGGGCTTGTACAAATTGCCCTGGCCCGTATTGAGTGAACGTTACGCTTTCAAACGTTTCTCGCGACATAAGAATCGACTGGCCAGGAGACAAGGGTGCTACGTAAACTGCTATCTCGTTGAAATGGCATACATAATCGTCGCCATTGCCTTCCAAACGTTGTATCCGGAGGTCGTCCGGGCGGCTGTAATCTGAGCTGTAATCGGCGTGCTGCCAATCCCAAACCCATTCAGGACGTGTTGCGTTATCAAGGAGCAGGATAGGGCGTGCTCCTCGGGAAATCAGCCTAGCAGATTCAACTCTTAATGTCTGCCAATATGCTTCAGCGTTGGTAGCCAATACTTCCCGAATCGTACAGCGATGGAGAATATCCGCGAGCACTACGTATCCAACTTGACGAGCCAAGCGCTCAGCATAACTTTCCGACTCGTTGGCTGCCCGTGGCTCCATCTCAAGTTGAGTTAGCTCGCCTCTTCTAACTTCACGTAACGTCAACGTGAATGGTTGGAGTTCCTCTTCAGTGGTAATGACTGTTAGGAATTGCAGAGGAAATACTCCGCTCTCGCCAGTAAACCCGGTCGAAGACGCAAAGGAAGCAATCTCTAGCAGTCGCTCCCTACTTATAGGCTGAGCTGCTAACACGTCCTCTCGCCGAACCTCGACAGCATCTCGGACAGCCCCTAAACCTGCCCTGACGGCTTCCCATGCATCTACGATATTCAGGCCCGGCCTGGCGCGTATTTTAAGATTAGAAACTGTTTCAGTCGCAACAGATGGTTCTGTGTCAAGGCGTTCAATCCAAGCGCGGAACCGCTCTCGAATGATTTCAATGCTGCGATTTTGGTCGATAAGCCACAGGTCGATCTGACGATAAAAATGCTCTGGGATACGCCAAGCACCATTGGTTAATATCGCAAAAAATGCGAGTTGAGCATCTTGTAGAGATTCAACATTGTCGGCTCCGCCAAAAGAGTAGATACGAAAACTAACCATGTTTGGTCTGCGCATATCTTTAACACGTTCAACAAAACTATCGAGTCGAGCTACATAACCTCCCGCCCCTTCGCCTGTTGCCGCATATTGACGAGCCTTCGCGGTCAAATACGCGGGCGCAGAAAAACTGTTAAGCGCACCGCTAAGTCGGCCGCCTCCACGCCATTGGTTCCCAGTAAGGAAGCCAACAAGGATTTCAGCAGCTAAAGACGAGCCCGCCAGGTCAATGGGGTGGTGCTGAATCCAGTTAATCAAGAGTTCAAGAACAAGCAGTCGAATGTCATTCCAATAGTTGCGTAATGCCGCAAGGTACGCGCTCCTCTGAAGCAACTTCGTTAATTCTTCGGTGCCATAAATCTGATCCTGCTCTATGCCGAATTTTCTAGTAAAGGCTGGCCAGTCGAGAACAAGATGGTCAAGAGTTATAAACGTGGTTTTATTGTAGAGCTGATGGGACTCGTGTTCAAAACCCAACACATCCCACCACTTATTTAATACATCGGCCATCCATTCCGCTGCCGCCACATCTCCTTGATGAACAGCTGCCAATAGCATGCGAGCTGTCTCATCTATATGTTTTGCGTTCAGACGCGCGGCATTTGGATAAGATTCCCAATCTGGAAGAGCCTCTTCTTGACGAATTCGTCCCTTATTTGGCCTCCCGTTTTCCCACCCGCTTACAAAGCTAGAGAGTACTTCTTCATATACGCGATTAAAGGGAGGTCGCAATAGGGTGGGATTAAAGACGTCATGTACTACGACTCCTTGCTCTTCAACACGATATGCCCACCAGTTCCCCAAGAGATACATCATAAGTGGGGGCAAGTGGAGCAGGTGTTCCTGTATTTTTATAGGAGAGCTACGAAGTTGTTTGCTGTCCAGATGCTGGAGAAGATGACACAGGCGTCGCAAGGGACGTGTATCGTGGATAACGTTATGGATTGCTGCTTCAAATATGCCGCGATAAACTTCACTCCAACTTTCGTGAAGTCGCCGCCCAGCAAAGGTCTCTGGGTCGGGAAGCATTGCCCAACTGTTTAAGCTTCCGGCACCATCACTGTCCAAACAAGCATTGAGTAGCAGCTCGTGCATGTCTACGAGAGTGTTGTAACTGCGCTCGAAGGATTCATTGTTTCCAAGTGATGCTGCTTGCCTTGCGTCCGCCGCAAGCTCTTCAAGAATAGCCTGTACTCGAATGCCGAAACGCTCCCTCCCGAGAGGGCGAAAGACAAGGGACCACCGCAGCAGCAATAGTTGCCACCATCCCAACGAGGGCCCATGGGTGACTCTAGCCAAGCAAATTTCGCCTTCTGAAACCGTGCCTGGGGTTAGCGGGAAGGTAAGCAGTGGCCTTTGGTCTGAAGTGCTCGCATTTGGCGGTGACGACTGCGCGGCTCTCGCCCGACGGTACCATTTTTTAGCGACGGCCCGTACTAGCCACAAACGTACATTAACAAGGCGATGAGGTCCTGCCAAGTGCATAGTCCCCTGGACAGTCCCATCCCTAAATCCAAAGCGCCCGATTAGCATTGTTGGATTGTTTGGCGCCGATTCGTCACCGTACTCAGGAATAGGTATCCAACCACGCTCTTGGGCCCCTGCAAGGACCTGATATGAGTTAAGCCGGGTTACGTCGCGAGGAAGTGCCACGCTGACCATGTATCGCTGGACTACTCTCGCCTGGACTTCGGGAAGTAAAAACTCAACGGTCCGAAACAGAAAGAATGTGGTTAAGAGTGCATTGAGTAAAAACCACACTGTGTCTAATGCCGTCCAACCAGGTAGCACGGCAAGTCCCCACGTGGTAAGCATCAGATACTGAATACCCATCACAACCACCAGGACGACAGACGATAATCCGGCGGCTAATGCCCCCGAATCCAACATGTACAGGTGTACGAAGACCTCGGCGGCCGGACGGCGTTGGAGAAACACGGCGACAAAAGCGATAACTAGCGGGTAGACGAGCGCTACCAACGTCACCTGGACCGTCCAAAGAGTCGAAAAGTAGGTGAACTGTTCGGCTGCTTCCCATTTAACCCAAGGGGGAGTGAACTGGTCACTTGGCAAAACGCTTGCCAAACAAAGAAGCACAAACTGAAGCGCAAGCAGTGATATGACAAACCGGAAGGGGTGTTCCCCGGCAAATAGCAGTTCCCGTTCGAGTCTTGAAAATGCTAGCCGTCGTCTGTCTACATTAGCTTTACGCCATTCACGTTCGTCGCGCGCAACAACGCTGCGGATAGACCACGGCATTTTCAGCCAGCTCATATTGTCGCCTATTCAACTTCAAAGTTTGTAGCGCCTGTTTATCGTTGCAGCGTGTTCCCCGCAACCTGTAAATCTCTGGCGGGACCTGCTGCCCCCTTGAGGTGCTGCTTGCGCCTTGTCGCCGCCGTTCGGTTTCGGCAGTGGTGAATCGAGAAAATTTGTAGTTTAGCAAGTAGTTTGTAGAGTGCACAGTGGTCAGATAGCGAAGATACACAGGTGGTTGCTATATGAGCGAAAATGCGCCACCCTAGTCTGCCACAGCAGCCCAAAAGAACGATACACACTCCTGCAATCTTCGATAGCCCGACTGACCAGCGGAAAATCCGCGTCAATGTTGGCTTTCAAGGCCCGCCACCGCATTCGCGGCGGTCCACATTTGTGGTCTGTCGGCCAGAAAGCCCGAGTGCCAAGACCGTTTTTTTCTGTGAAGGCGCACCAATGAGCGAACGAAGCCGTTCGATCAAGGTGCGCGTCAGCGACGTCAAGTACAGGGAACTCGGCAAGCGAGCCGATGCGCGCGCGATGCGCAAATCCTGAGCATGCGCCGACTGATGGCGCACGCGTGAAGTAGGCTAAGAAGGAATTGAGTTCCAGCGCTTTACGCTGAAAACATCCGGTCGGCGGCCGTGACGGACAACTAGAGGAGCGGGACGAAACGATCACGAACACTACTGGACACAGCAGCGATCGCATGGTGCGGCAAGTGTACGACAGGCGCAACAAAGTCTGCGCGGGCTACCGGATAGTCTGTAACATAGGACCAAGCGAGATTACTGAGTAATCCACTTGATCTCTGGGAATATGCGTTTTCGCACTTCACTAGAAAGCGGATGATAGACGAATTCCCCCTCACGATGAAAGCCATGAGCAATCGTTAGAATTCTTGTTGAGTAACTATTATCGGTCAGTTGGGCCGACGCGAGCATAAATCCCTGGAGAGCCAATTTTTTCTTTGCAGCAACAGGTCGAAAGCACGTGTTTATGCCGCCCTTTCTTGCAACTGAGGGGTAGCACCAGCCGTCTGAAATTTCCGGCGGTAGATCAAAGTAATTCTTCGCGATTGCTTCGCTTATCTTGAAGAGATGCTCGGTGCCTTGCCCCACCTCTCGTATAAATTCATGGCGTAAAAAATCGGTCAGCACTCTAAGCTTGGCCCTCTCCTCGTCAGAGAGCCCCTCGTCAGGTGCAGGAATTCCAATCTCGACAGTCGCGATTCGCTCGACGGCTTCGTAGACAATGATCGGCACAACTTCGCCGTGAGAAACTTTCATTTCCTCTAGCGCAACATTCATGTCCGGCGCAGTGTAGAGTAGTGATTCGTTCGCTCGATTTAGCCGCCCGGCGCGAACCACATGCTGGGGTGCTTCCCAAGCATCAGTCTCGGTCCTCATTTCACGCAAAGGGATAGAGGTGTTCTCTAGCTTGCGTACTCGATAAAAACGGGTCCCAACCTCAAAACAGCGAGTATGGCATGGATGCATGTAAACGCGCGGTCCGCCGGAACGACCAAAAGCCAGTACCTCACAAAAGCGCCTAAAAATCTCTTCACTAGACATGCGCTTGAAGTCCAAGTCGCGGAAGCTAGAAATACGATCTAAGAGTACAATCAGATCGATACTGCGAAGATAGTCTTTCAGCATTTCTTGCAACTCGGGCCTGATCCATGCCTGCTCAAGGGATGTTTCGATATCTGGGGAATTCGTTGAGCTCATTTTCGCAACATGCAAGATTTCGGTTTTGCTACTTTGGTTTATGTAGAAGATGATCGGGAACTGTAGGGACCTGCCAGAGCTATTGCCGCTTAGTGTTAAGCCCGCCGATCTTCCAAAATTTGGAATTCATCTTCCCAAAAGACAAAAGGGTCACAAGCCAGAAGCGTGTAACCCTTTGTTTTTACTACCGAATTCTTGGGGTGGCTGATGGGACTCGAACCCACGACAACAGGAATCACAATCCTGGACTCTACCAACTGAGCTACAGCCACCACTGTCTTTGTTTGTCTCTCATTGCTGCCGAGACAGAACGAGATTATACAAACTACTCAGGAATCTGGCAAATTTAAATGAGCCCCCTGCCCGGCCTGGCCTGCCCGATACCGATGCACACGTCCAACAGGCGGGCGCGTCGGTTGCGGATGCCACGGGAGTCGCGATCCGGGGCCGGATCGTCCGCGCACGCCGTCCCGTCCCGAGCACGGATCGCCGCATCCTCCGCGCGAATGGCTGCCGCGCCACGGAGGATTCGCCTCGAAATGTGCACTCTTCTGGTTGGTGTAAGATCACTATACCCATGGGGACCGCAAGAAAATGGGTTTGAAGCAAGTGTTCAAAGGCGACACATGACGTCACGCACATGTACAGCATCCGGTCCGGAACCACGGCCGGCCGTTCGTAGTCGAAGCTCAGCGCCCTTACCCGGCGCCCTGATACAGGAGACTTTCATGAAGGCCATTTCCCATCTACTTTCCAGCGCCGCCTGCATCCTGTTCGCGGCCACCCTCGCCGGCTGCGCCGGCCAGGCCACCGACGACGACCCGCTGTTCGGCAGTTCGTCCGGCCTGCCCGGCACGAGCGGCTCGACGCCGGGCACCACCGAGAGCGGAAGCGCCGCGGCCGGCACCACGATGCAGGGCGGAGCCGCCGGCACGGCGATGCAGGCAGCCGCCGCACCCGGCGCGAACACCGGCCCGTTCTACAACCAGGGCGCCACTGGCCAGGCAGGCATGGCCGACCGCCAGACGATGTGCGCGATCCACAGCCAGATGATGGCGGCCCGTACGCCGGAGGAAAGACAGGCGCTGATGGCGCAGCATATGCGCGATATGTCGCCCGAGATGCAGCAGCGCCATCTGCAGATGATGGGCGAGCAGTGCCGGTAAGCGGCGGCGACAGGCGCGTGCCTAGCACCCACGCCCGGAACGGCGCGCGCAAGTGCATTGGAACGGTGGGCACCAGTGCCTCGCCGGCCGCGCCCACCCTACGCGCCACCTGACCGCGGAATCAAAAAAAGCCGTGCCGGCTTGCACCGGTACGGCTTTTCGTGTTGGCCGGCACCACCCCGCGGGCGGCGCCTTCCCGGAATCGATTAGTCCAGCTTCCAGGCGTAGTCGACCTTGGTCCAGGTCTGCGCCGGCGCGCCGTTCTTGGTGCCCGGCTTGAACTTGCAGCCCGACAGGCCCTTCATCGCCGCCTTGTCCAGGCCCTTGAAGCCACTCGACTTCTCCAACTTCGATTCCACCACCGAACCGTCGGCGCCGATCAGGAACGCCATCGAGGTCGTGCCCTGCTCTTCGTTCATCAGCGACGCCTTCGGGTACTCGACGCGGCACTTGGACGGGTCGAAGCTCGCCGGCACTTCGGCGGCGAACACGGAGCCGGCTACGGCGGAGAGCAGCAGGGCTGCGATTGCATTGTTCTTGATGTTCATACGTTCCCTCTCGATTTTGGTTCAGGCTGCGATAGTCGGTCCACAGCGCACGACTTGATGCCGGCTTGGCGCCGGCGGTTTCCTTAGAATTCTTCCCACTCGTCAGTAGCGGCGGCGGCGGCCTTCTTCGGACGCGCCGGTGCCGATGCCGGTGCCGGTGCCTCGGCCGGAGCCGCCTGCGCCGCGGCCGGCTTCTTCAGCGCCGCGCGGGCCGGACGCTTGGCCGGCGTGCGCGCCGGGGTGGCGACCACGGCAGGGACGTAGGCCGCCGGCGCGGCCTCGGCCTGGTACTGCTCGCCTTCGACCAGCTTGAAGATGCTGACCACGCGCGCCAACTCGGATGCCTGGTCCTGCAGGCTCTGGGCGGCGGCGGCCGCTTCCTCGACCAGGGCCGCGTTCTGCTGGGTCATGCTGTCCATCTCGATGATCGACGTGTTGACCTGCTCGATGCCGGCGCTCTGCTCCGCGCTGGCGTTGGCGATCTCGCTCATGATGTCGGTCACGCGCTTGACGCTCGCCACCACCTCGTCCATCGTCACACCGGCCTGGCCGACCAGCTTGCTGCCGCGCTCGACCTTCTCGACCGAGTCGCCGATCAGGGTCTTGATCTCCTTGGCCGCGGCGGCCGAACGCTGCGCCAGATTGCGCACTTCGGATGCCACGACCGCGAAGCCACGGCCCTGCTCGCCGGCACGGGCCGCTTCCACGGCGGCGTTCAGTGCCAGGATGTTGGTCTGGAACGCGATGCCGTCGATCACGCCGATGATGTCCGAGATCTTGCTTGCCGAGCTGTTGATCTCGCCCATGGTGCCAACCACCTGGGACACCACTTCGCCACCCTTGCGGGCCACGTCGGACGCGGTCGCGGCCAGCGCGTTCGCTTCACGGGCGTTGTCGGCGTTCTGCTTGACGGTCGAGGTCAGTTCTTCCATCGCCGATGCGGTCTTCTCCAGCGAACTGGCCTGCAGTTCGGTGCGCGAGGACAGGTCGATGTTGCCGGCCGCGATTTCACGCGAAGCGGTGCCGATGGTTTCGGTGCCGCGGCGTACCTGTTCGACGATGCCGACCAGGCTGTTGCGCATTTCCTTCATTTCCACCAGCAGGCTGCCGCGGTCCGATTCGGCGGTGTCGATCGCGATCGACAGGTCGCCGTGGGCGATGCTGCCGGCGATGCGAGCGGTGTAGCTCGGCTCGGCGCCCAGTTGCTGCAGCAGGCTGCGGGTAATGACCCAGGCCGCCACGGCGCCGGCGATCACGGCCAGCACCAGCATGACCAGCATCGAATTACGGGCGTTCACGAACGCGTCGCGGGCGGCAACCTGGCTTTGCGCGTTCTGGGCGTCTTCCAACGCGACCAGTTGGTCGAGCGCCTCGGTCCACTTCTTCTGGACGGGGCGTACTTCACGGATCATCACGCGGGTCGCGTCCATGGCGTTGTTGGCCAGGTACAGTTCCGCCGCCTTGGCGATCGCCGGCATCGCCGCCGCCTCGTGCTGCTTGACCTGGGCCAGCAGCGCCTTTTCCTTGTCGTTGGCGTGCTCGGCGAAGATCTTCGACAGCTTCGCCTGGGTCGCCTCGTACTTGGCGGTCTGCTGCTTGAACTTCTCCAACTCCGGCTCCATGTCCACCGGGTCGGTCATCAGGGTCAGGGTGCGCAGCGAGGCCAGACGATCGCCGACGTTGTTGCGCATATCGATCACGAGGCGAGCCGAGACGCTGTTGACGCCGACCACCTGGTCCAGACGGTCCTGGATCTGCGCCATGCGCAGCAGGCCGACCACGGTGACCGCCACCAGCAACAGCAGCACCAGGGCGAAGCCCAGTCCCAGTCGCATTCCGACTTTCATGTTCGCTAAAAATTTCATTTCGTCCCTATTCCCCAGATTCATTGATCGGATCCGCGCGTGGTACTGCGCCGCGCGACGCTGATTTATCTTTCGACCGGCATTTTCACGAGAAAACGCGTGTTTCCTACAGGATAAATCAAAAAAAGCATCCCGATGTCATTAATTGCCCTCACGATACAAAATGTTTCGTGGTCACAACATGCAGGTGACACTGGCGAGCGGCTACGGGGAAGTGGAAATTATGGGGGGAATCTTGCTGTACGGCAAGGCAAGTGACATATCCTTGTCACAATTACTCTGTATTTTGTAGTAATTTTCCTACAGCAACACAGCCCGGGCGCCGGGGAAGGACTGACAGCGCGTGGGGTGGGCGGGGCCGCCGCGGCGCTTGTGCCCGCGGTGATACCGGCGGAACAGCGGCAGCGCGAAACAACGGTGGGCACAAGTGCCCACCCTACACACCTCGCCCGCGGCAAGCCTGCTGCTTCAATCCTCGAAGCGGACCTGGGCGGCCGCCTCCAGCAGCAGGGCGGGGTCCGCGCTTGCCAGTTTCTTCGGGTCGGAGAGGATCTGGCGGAAGCTGCGCGCACCGGGCAGCCCGGCCATCAGGCCCAGCATGTGCCGCGTGATGCTGTTCAGGCGCAGGCCGTGCGTGCGGTGGCGCTCGAGCTGCGCCGCGATGTAGGGCACCATCGCCTCCAGCACTTCGATGCGGGTTTTCGGGGTCGCGGCGTCGCCATAGAACCGCGCATCCCAGGTCGCCATCAGATAGGGGTTGTGATACGCCTCGCGGCCGATCATCACCCCGTCCACATGTTCCAGGTGCCGCGCGATCTCGTCGTCGGTCTTGATACCACCGTTGATGATGATCTCCAGATCGGGAAACTCCTGCTTCAGGCGCCATGCCACTTCATAGCGCAGGGGCGGAATCTCGCGGTTTTCCTTTGGCGACAGGCCTTTGAGGATCGCATTGCGGGCGTGGACGATGAAGGTGCGGCATCCGGCGTCCGCGACGGTGCCGACGAAATCGCGCACGAAGCCGTATTCCTCGTTCTTGTCGATCCCGATCCGGTGCTTGACGGTGACATCGATCGACACCGCGTCGCGCATCGCCTTGACGCAGTCGGCCACCAGGGCCGGCTCGGACATGAGGCAGGCGCCGAAGGCCCCCTTCTGCACCCGCTCGGACGGGCAACCGCAGTTCAGGTTGATCTCGTCATAGCCCCACTCCTGCCCCAGTTTCGCGCTCCTGGCCAGGTCGGCGGGCTCGCTGCCGCCAAGTTGCAAGGCCACCGGGTGCTCCACCTCGTCGTAGCGCAGGTGGCGCTCGACGTCGCCGTACACCAGGGCGCCGGTGGTCACCATCTCTGTATACAACCAGGTGTGGCGGGTGATCTGGCGATGGAAGACGCGGCAGTGGCGGTCGGTCCAGTCCATCATGGGGGCGACGCTCAGGGTACGCTTTGGGTAGGTCATTGGCTTGGAACGCAAGATGGCACCGGAGCGGCTGCAACGCACCGTGCGAAAAACCGAGGATCTTACCCCAGACTGGAGCAGGCCGCCAAACCGCAGCCATCGCGGGTCCTCCGTGTGCGAAACCGGCAAGTCACGCCGGCCTTCCCGATTCGGCGGCGCGGCGGACAATTCTGCCGCCCCCACCCGAGCAGCTGCTCAGGCTGCCTCCTCGGGTTCGCGAGCATGACACTCCGCGTTGCGATGGCGCAACAACCTGCCTGGCCATGCGGCAGTCCCACCCGACGGAAAACCTCTCGCAATAACCACGCGAGCAGGTACAATTCCCTCGAGGAAACCTCCCCTGAGGCGCAAGCTCAACGCTCTGACCAGAACGTCGTAGCCAGTGGCCCATATCATTCACCATCCGGTTCACCGTCGCATCGGGCGGCGCGCATAACAAGCTTTTTCCGTGAGGTTCGCACCATGACGGCTGCATCAGAGAACGTGACGCTCGACAACGAAGTCGACAAGCACCAGCGCGCGATCCGCGCCAATCCGGGCGATGCCCGCGCGCATGCGCTGCTCGGCCTGCGCCTGCAGGAGCTGGGCCGCATGGAGGACGCGGTCGCCAGCCAGCGGCGCGCCATGCAGCTCGATCCCCAGTTCGACGCGCTGCACGAGTCCATGGCGCCTGCCCTGCATGCGCTGGGGCAGCACGACGCTTCCATCGACAGCTACCGGCGCGCGATAGCGATCCAGGGCGACAACGCGAAGCTGCACGCGGGCTTGAGTGACGTCTTGTACGATGCCGGGCAGCTCGAACAGGCGGTCGCCAGCGCGCTGCAAGCGATCGAACTGCGTCCGGAGGAAGCCGCGTACCACTTCAGCCTGGGCAAGGCGCTTCAGGGCACGAACGACCACGCGCGCGCCGCCGAGACCTTCCGCCGCGTCCTGGCGCTCGCACCCGGCCATGCCGAGGCCCGTTTCCAGTTGGGCAGGTGCCTGCGCGCACTCAAGCAGTACGACGCGGCGGGCACCGAATTCGTGCGCGTTCTGGAGGTCCATCCCGACAGCGTCAACGTGATACACGCATACAGCCTGATGTTGATCGACCAACAGCGCCTCGAGGACGCACATGCGTGTCTGGAAGACGGGCTGCGCAAGGCACCGCACGACGAGCGGCTACTGATGGCAATGACCTACGTGTGCTTCGAACTGGGCAAAGGGGCACAGGCGCTGCAGATGGCCGACCGCGCGAATGCACTTAACCCTGGCCAGGGGGCGCTCATGAGCATGCGTCTGTTCATGCTCAGCCACTGCTGCACGGACGCGCGCGAGTTCGCCGCCGAGCACCTGAAGTTCGGAGAACAATGGGATGGCTTGCGTTGGGCCCCGCATGCTAACTCGCGCGAACCCCAGCGGCAGCTGCGCATTGGCTTCGTGTCCGCCGACCTCTACAATCATGCGGTATCGACCTTCATCGAGCCGGTCTTCACGTCCCTGGGCAAGCGTACCAGCCTGTCGCTGCACGTGTACGACAACGGCACCACGCAGGACGAGGTTACCCAGCGCTTGCGCGCCTGCGTTGCCAGCTGGACGCCGATCAGGAAGCTGGACGACGAAACGGTCGCGGGGCAGATCCGGGCCGACGGGATCGACATCCTGATCGACCTGTCCGGCCATTCCCTGCACAATCGCTTGCCAATGTTCGCGCTCAAGCCCGCCCCGGTGCAGGCGAGCTGGATCGGCTACGCCGGCACCACCGGGCTGAAGGCGATGGACTACTACCTGGCGGACCAGTTCTTCCTGCCCGAGGGGCGCTACGACGATCAGTTTTCGGAACAGATCGTGCGGCTTCCGCTGGGAGCACCCTTCCATCCGGACCCGGAGGCGCCCCCGATCAATTCCCTGCCCGCCTTGCGCAACGGCTATCTCACCTTCGGCAGCTTCCACCGGGCCAACAAGATCAGCCGCGAGGTCGTGACCCAGTGGTGCAAGCTGCTGCGCGCCCTGCCCGCATCACGGCTGCTGCTTGGCGGCCAGACCCAGGGCTCGACGGGGACACTGCTGGGATGGTTCGACGAGGAAGGCATCGAGCGCGAGCGCCTGCTCGTGCGCTGGCGGGCCCCGGCGGCGGAATACCTCAGGCAGCATTACGAGGTCGACGTCTGCCTGACGCCTTTCCCCTACACGGGCTCGACTACGGTCGCCCACGCCCTGTGGATGGGCGTGCCTACCTTGACCACGGTCGGCCAGACCAGTCCGAGCCACGCCGCGGCCTGCTACACCACGCACCTGGGCTTGAGTTCTTTCATTGCCCCCGACGACGAGACCTTCGTCAAGCTCGGCGTGTTCCTGTCCGAGAACGTGGAGGCGCTGTCGGCCCTGCGCGCCGGGATGCGAGAACAATTCCGAAACTCGATGCTCGGCTACCCGGGCATCACCGCGGTCGCGCTCGAGCACGCATTCCGCCTGATGTGGCAGCGCTGGTGTGCCGGGCTTGCGCCCGAGAAGTTCCAGGTGCGGCTATCCGACCTACAACTTGAAGCCTGACGACCGGGATCCGGGAACCTACTTGCGATACACGCAGTTCCACAAATCGGCGTAATGCTGGACCTGGTGGCGACTCTCGAGCCTGAACCCCAATTCGTCCAGGATTCCCGACACGAGGGCGGCCTGCGGGCTGCTGTCGTAGAGTTCGATGAAGATTGCGCGGACATCGCGCAGCAGGTTTTTTGCCCCGAGCAGTACTTCATACTCCGCGCCATCCACGTCGACCTTGATGTACTCCGGACGCGGGGCGCAAAAATCCGCGACCCATCCGTCCAGGGGGTACTTGAGCACCGTCGCCACATGGTCCGGCTCGAAGGTGCCGCCGGCCACGTAGCGCGGCTGATCGAGGATCTTCATGTGACCCGCAGCTTCGAATTTCGCGGAATACATCTTCCCCAAGCCGCGGGTGTCGGAAAGCGCCAGGTTAAAGCAGTGCATCCTCCCGTCGTTCAGGTAGTTGTTATGATCGAGCAGGCTGAAGTTCTGCGCCTCGGGCTCGAACGCGTAGACATCCAGCCCTTTGGCCGCCGCGTAGCAGGCGAAGATGCCGGTGCTGGCGCCAATATCATAGTAAACGCCGCCCCGCGGTATCGAATCTATGAAATCGAGCAACTCCGGCTCGATGTACTCGTGTCCGACGGCCTGCCACAACTGACGCTGGCTTTGGGTCAGGAATCGCAGCTCCACGCCGCGCACGCGGCTCGTCGTGACGAGCCGTTCCTCCCGATCGCGCTGCAACACTTGCGCGAGGTGGTCGTGCGGCACGAGGCTCGCGAGATCGATCTTTTCCATTAATTTATCCGATATAAAAACACGTTCGCATCCCGGCCGTCTTCATGGATCCAGCTCTGCAAAGCCGAAACCGCTCTGACCGAATCCGTCACCGTTGTAGAACATCTGCAGTTTGCCGCGATTTTCGATGACATGCGGATACGCGAGCATGAAGCCATCCCACGCGCCAGGCGTCACGTCGATTCCGCTCAGCTCATCCCGGCGCGTCCACGCGATCCCGTCGACCGACTCGGCGTACCCGATGCGGTAGCTGCTGTGGCTGTCGGAACGGTAGCCGATGTGGTTGCGGTAGCAATACCACATTTGCCACCCCGCCGCCCGTCGCAGGACGGACGCCCGCACGATTCCGCCTTCCTCCGCGTTCTTGTAGTCGATCGCGACCACGCCGTTTCTGTCCCAGTGGACGCCATCGGCCGATTCGGCATATTTCAGGTGGTAGCGCGGCTCCGGTCCGCTTTCCAGCGCCACCCACTCCGTGCACGACAAATACCAGTTGCGCCAGCGCCCATCCTCGAGCAAGACGCATGATGTGCCGCAGAAAAACGGTTCCTCCGCATTGCGGTCCATGATCGGACCGGGGAAGACGCGGCGAAAGCGCACGCCGTCCTCGCTCACCGCCAGGCCGACCGAGTTGTGGTAGGGGACGGTATTCCTGACATTCCAGCCGATGTAGTACAGGTAGATCAAGCCGTCGCGCCGGACGATCCACGAGGGCATCACCCCACTGTCGTCGAATGCGCCGGTCGGGCCGAGGTCGAGCACCGGCTCGGGATGCACGTAAAGCACGCGCCGCGGATCGCCGGCGTCGACTTCGATCATGCCGATGCGCGAACGGTTCGACGCGTCCCGGCTGCTGAAATAGATGCGCAGGCGGTCGGTCGGCAGTACGTCCACGGTCGGAACCTGGGCGTGCGTCCTGGCCCACCAGAACCGCCCGTCCACCGCGAACACCAGTCCTTCTTTCTTCCAGCTTTGTGCACTCATCGCAAGCCCATCAATAAGGGAGGTCTTTGCTGGAAATGTCGGACTTCCTCGCAGGATTGCCGCGATACACCCCCCAGGCCTCGGTGTCCTTCATGACCGCTGCCGCCATCGCGACAAAGCTGCCCTCCCTGAGCACCAGGCCATCCCGGATGGTCGCGTTGACCCCGAAAAAACAGTACGGCTCGACGACACAGTGACCGGAGAGCACGACATGCGAGGTGAAGAACACATGGTCGCCGATGCGCCCATGATGCCCGATGTGATTGCCGCTCCACATGACGACATTGTCGCCGATGGTCGTAAACGGCTGGATCGTATTGTCTTCCAGAATGAAACAGTTTTCCCCGACTGGATTACCGAAGATGGTTGCGTGCGAGCTGACGTAACTGACGCAGGTATAGCCCTTCGCCTTGATCTGCTGGAACACCCTGGTTCGCGCGAGGTTGATGTTGGCCGGGGACATCGGTGCAAAGAATGCGTACTGCGCCGGTGGGAAAGACGACTCGATCGTCTCGAACGGAAACACCGGCAAGCCGCAAAACTGGCCACTTTCGGGCAGGTACGCACTGTCCACGCAAAAACCGACGACCTCATGCTCGGAATCGGTGCTCAGATAGAAATGGGCGAGCTCGGCGAAATCCTTGACGCCGAAGATCAAGACCTTACTCATGCGGCACTCCTGTAGACGTAGACGGTGTATTCATAGAGTCCGTAGTCGTTCCTGATCACGACGTGACGCGAGATGCGCTTGGTCAGGAAGTCCATCAGCGCGTCGATGGACAGGTGAAACAGGTCGTCCCGCTCCCAGTCCACCGCCTTGGACATGACATTGAACGCAATCCCGCGACCGGCCTTGGCGAACACCCGGGCGATCACCTGCTGCAGGTAGGTGAACATCGCCTCGTGCGACAAGTCGCGCTTCTCGGTGAACACGCCGTTCATGACGACGTAGTCATAGTCGGGCAACTCCGCCGTTGTGTCCAAGATGTCGGCACACTGGAAATGCCGCTCGGGATACTTCTGCCGTGCGAGTGCGACGAACTTCTCCGAGACATCAAGACCGTTGTACACAACATCGTTCCAGCCGTGCTCGAGCATGTACCCATACAGATGCGCCGCGCCGCAGCCGAAGTCAAGCAAACGCACGGCGGCACCGCGCTCGCGGATGAGTTCGAGCATGACGCGATAGCGCGTCTGGGCATCGCGCTCGTTCGGCCAGTCCACGCCCGCGGCCGTGTCACCGTGCCTGGCCAGGCAATCTTCGTAATGCCTGACGATGGAAAGGTATGGTCTGTCGTTCATTCCAGCTCCGCCATTCGAAGCGCCGCCGCCGTGGCGGCGCGCCCGTTCCACATTAACACGTCGATGATCGACAAGCCCGGCGTGAACGTCGCGCCGCCTTGTGGATACGGGTCCAGCCTGGGTTTGAGGAAACGCAGTCGCACACCGACCGCGTCAAAGTCTTCGGCCCGGTACAGCGCCTTGCCGCCCGGCGGATTGACATAGGTGTGCGCGCGCTCCAGCTCGCAGATTTGCAGAATCCGCTGCGCGCCACGGCGTCCGGTATCCTCGTAGACGGATGAGCTGGGAACGATCTGGGCGGGAATGTCCAGCCAGCCGGCGAATCGCATGAGACTGGCGTGCAGGTAGGCGCTCAGTTCCGCTTCCTCGCACAGCAAGATGTCCCTCACCAGCGGCAGCGTTTCCTGGAAAAAGGGCGCGCGGCGGTACGACTGCTCGATGGTTTTCAAGAGCCGCGCGCGCCATGGCACATCCGGGCACAAGCTGATCTGCCTGATCAGGCGGTTCTGGCTCGCGCCCTGCAAGGGGAGCGTAAACAGATGCTCGCGGCCACCGACCAGGATGCGATTGCGGTTGATCCAGCCGCGGTTGATGAAGTTGACATCGTCCAGGAGAACGAAGCGGTCGACCGACATCATCAGCTGGAAGTAGCCGATATAGGGCGCGAAATACGGCTGCATGACCGCCAGCTTCATACGTTCCCTTCCCCTACCACCGGCCGGACATTCCGGCCAGCGCCGCGTTGACGGCATCGACATCGTCGAAATCCATCAGCTCGCGCTGCACGCCGCGGGTGTAGGCCGTGGGGTAGGCGCGCTCGATGAAACTGGGCTCGTCCCCATTGTCATACCGGGTACTGCAAGCCAGGCGCAGGTGCTCGGGGTGTCCGCCCAGTCCACTCCTGTGGACGGTGAAATTCGTCATGAACACGACATCGCCCGGTTCCACGTACACCGGAACGAAGTCGGGATCGGCGTACTCGCGCACCACCCATTTGTCCGCGGTATTGCCGTCATGAGGCGGTCGCAGTCCCCGCCGATGGGAGCCTGGCACGAGCTCAAGCGGGAAATTGTCCGGCCCGACGGTGGTGAGCGGGATCCACGCGACCATGCCGTCGAAGCTGCCTTGCACGGAAGGCCAGTCCTGGTGCGGCTCCAATCCGAAATAGCCTCCCGGTATGCGCAGCGCAAGCGACTGGACGTGCAGACACTGCCCGCCAGGCATGAACATGCTCCGGAAACCGAAGAAATCCTTCAGGAAGCTTGTGATAGCGGGCTGCGCGAACAGGACGCCAACGCTGTGCAGACGCCACAGCGCCGCCAGGACTTTCTTGTATCGGGCGATGTCGGCACGATGAAGCGCCTGCATGCGTTGATGCAGGGAACCGGGATCGCCGATCCCGCAGGCGGACAATTGCCTTTGAAACACCTCGTTCAGGTCGACCAGGCAAGCTTCGATACCGCTGACCGGGATCAGGGCCTTCTCCACATGAAAGCCAGACTTGGCAAAAGCATCGCGCATCGCTTGCCGCGCTTCATCAGGGCCCGTATCAATCATGACTCAGCTCATTCAAGTAAGGCCAGTCCCCGGCGCGGTGGCGCAGGCCAGGAACATGGCAGGATTCGACTTCCCGGCAGGCGCCGGACCGCAGCCGCCAGACGAATGCCGAATCGGCGTACGGATATTGACAGGACCGCTGCGAAGGCATTCTACGCTCATGCGTCATCATAGCATGTTGCGTGGCAGCAACAAAATGAAGTGCACCAGGTCGTGGATCGAACGTCCCCGTGCCGCGCCGCGACGTTTTCCACTCCCGGCAGCGGGCGCGACGGAAAACCTCTCACAATGGCGGCGCGAGCGGGTACAATTCCCGTAGGGAAATTTTTTGTACCGCCGCAATGGACACGAACAGTTACCATGCCCGCGCAGCCGGTGACACGCCGAGTTCACTGTCACTCCCCTTTGGGCTCCCGCCGAACCATCGGTCCAGCTTGGCGCAAAATCTGCCTCTGCGCCGTGCGCTCGCCCGCGCCGTGTGAACACGCTTGACTACCACCACTTATGTCCCGACTGAACTTTATCCCACGCCACAAAGAGGTGGCCGCATGACCAAGGCGCCCCAGACCATCAAAGACTCCGGCGATGTCGAAAAACACCGCCGCGCGGTACGGACCAGCCCCCGCAATGCCCAGGCCCACGCCCTGCTCGGACTGGCCCTGCAACGCCAGGGCCGGCTGGCCGAGGCGGTCGCCAGCCAGCGCCGCGCCCTGGAACTCGACCCCAAGCTGACCGGCCTGCATGCGGTAATGGCCCCTGCCCTGTACGACCTGCGCCAGTACGAGTCGGCCGTGAACAGCTATCGCCGCGCGGTGGCGCTCGCGCCGCGCGAAGCCGATCTGCACCGTGGGTTGAGCGAGGCGCTGCGCCAGTTGGGCCGACACGAGGAGGCGCTCGCGGCCGCGCAGCGGGCGCACGCGCTCAATCCCGACTGCGCCGACACCTTGATCGCGCTCGCAGCCGCCCAGCACGCGCTGCACGACCATGCGGCAGCCGCCAGCGCCTTCCAGCGCGTGCTCGACATCGCCCCCCATGACGTCCCGGCGCGGCTCGACCTGGCCCAGAGCTTCGCCCGGATGCAGCAGCACGACGCTGCCCAACAATGCTACCGTGAGATCATCGCGACGCACCCGGAGCAACTGGATGCGCGTATCCACCTGGGCGCGAGCCTGCGCGAGCAAAACCGCTACGACGAGTCGGTCGCCTGTCTCGACGAGGCGCTCGAACTGTCGCCGGACAACGTCCAGGCCTTGCTGGAAAAGGGCATCACCTTGCAGCGGCAGGGCAAGCTCGCGCTCGGCGCCCAGGTGTTGCGGCGGGCGGTGGAGCGCGCCCCGCGGCACGAACTGGTGCTGCGCGCGCTCACCCAGAACCTGTTCGAACTGGGGCTGTTCGAGGAAGCTCTGCACTACGCCTGGCAATGCCTGGAGGTCGCGCCCAGTTCGATCGCGCACAGCATGGCCCTGTTCATATTGAGCCACTGCTGCAATGACCCGGCCCAACTGACCGCCGCGCACCTGGCGTTCGGCGAGCGCTGGGAAGTGCCGCCGGCCGCGCTGCGGGAGACGCGGCCGGCACCGGGCGACCGCGCGCGGGTCATCAAGGTAGGGTTCGTGTCACCCGACCTGTACCGCCACGCCGTCACCAGCTTTCTCGAACCGATTCTCGCTTTGCTCAAGCTGAGCGAGCATCTCACCCTGCACGTCTATTACACCAACACCATCAACGACAACAGGACCGCCGCGCTGCGCGCCCACATCGCCACATGGAACGTCGTCGGCCACCTCAGCGACGACGAACTCGAACGCAAGATCCGGGACGATAAAATCGACATCCTGATCGACCTGAGCGGCCACTCCGGCGCCAATCGCCTCACCGTGTTCGCGCGCAAGCCGGCCCCGGTCCAGGCGAGCTGGATCGGCTACGCCGGCACCACCGGACTCAAGGCGATGGACTACTATATCTCGGACCAGTTCCACCTCCCCGAGGGGCGCTACGACGACCAGTTCACCGAAAAGATCGTGCGACTGCCACTGGCGGCGCTGTTCCATCCAGACCCGGGCGCGCCTCCGATCAACCCCCTGCCGGCGCAGCAGAACGGCTACATCACCTTTGGCAGTTTCCACCGCGCCAGCAAGGTAAGCCGGCAAGTGGTGGCGCAGTGGGCCAAGCTGCTGCGGCTGCTGCCCACATCCAAAATGCTGCTGGGCGGCCTGCAAAACGGGACCGATGACGCGCTGCTCGCCATGTTCGATGCCGAGGGCATCGCGCGCGATCGCCTGATCCTGCGCGAGCGCACGCACGTGCACGGCTACCTCCTGCAGCATTACGAGGTGGACGTCTGCCTCAGTCCATTCCCGTACTCGGGTTCCACCACCATCTGCCATGCCCTCTGGATGGGCGTGCCCACGCTGGCAACGATCGGACCGACCAACCCGAGCCACGCGGCGGTCTGTTACATGGCGCACCTTGGCCTGAGTTCGTTCATCGCCGAAGACGAGGCGGCCTTCCTGCGCCTCGGTCAGTTTCTTGCCGAGAATACGCAGACGCTGGCCGCGCTGCGCGCGTCGATGCGCGAACGCTTCGCCTCCTCGCTGGTAGCCCACCCGAACGTCGCGGCCGCTGGCCTTGAGCACGCGCTGCGACTGATGTGGAAGCGCTGGTGCGACGGGCAAGCACCGCAAGCGCTGCGAGTGCGTCTGCCCGACCTGACTGAGGAGTTTGTGCCATGAAACCGATCAGGAGTTTGAGCGACCTTGCCATCAACGGGGCGCCGCCCGCTTTCGCCGAAATGCTGCACGTCGGTCGTCCCAACATGGGCGACCGCGAGGCGTTCCTGGGCTACGTTAACGACATTTTCGATCGTTGCTGGCTCAGCAACGACGGGCCGCTGGTCCAGCAGTTCGAGGCGCGCGTCGCCGAACATCTCGGCGTGAAACACTGCGTGGCCATGTGCAACGGGACGATCGCGCTCGAGATCGCGATCCGCGCACTTGGTCTCGAAGGCGAGGTGATCGTCCCCTCCTACACCTTCGTCGCCACCGCCCATGCGCTGCAGTGGCAAGGCATCACGCCGGTGTTCGCCGACATCGATCCGGCAACCCATTCCCTGTCGCCGGACGCGGTGCGGCGCATGATCACGCCCCGCACCACCGGCATCATCGGTGTCCACCTTTGGGGCAGGGCGCAGGCGATCGACGCATTGCAGCAGGTGGCCGACGAGCATGGGCTGAAGTTGATGTTCGACGCGGCCCATGCATTCTCATGCACGCACCAGGGCCGGATGATCGGCAACTTCGGGGCCTGCGAGGTACTGAGCTTTCATGCGACCAAGTTCTTCAACTCCTTCGAGGGTGGCGCCATCGTCACCAACGACGACCAGTTGGCGGCCACCGTCCGCCTGATGCGAAACTTCGGTTTCTCGGGGCTCGACGAGGTCAGCCACCCTGGAACCAATGGCAAGATGATCGAGATCGCGGCCGCCATGGGCTTGGTCAACCTGGACTCGCTCGATGCCGTCATCGAGGCGAACCGCCGCAACCACTTTGCGTACCGGGAAGCCTTGCGCGGCATTCCCGGGGTCCGTCTGCTCGGCTATGACGAACACGAACGCAACAACTACCAGTACGTGATCCTCGAAGTCGATGCGCGTTGCCCCGCGTCGCGCGACGTCATCGTGGAGGCGCTGCGCGCCGAGAACATCATGGCGCGGCGCTACTTCTGGCCTGGCTGCCACCGCATGGAACCCTACCGTTCCCTGTTCCCCCATGCAGGCCTCGTACTGCCGCATACCGAACAGGTGGCCGCAAGCGTGATCGTGCTGCCGACCGGACAGACCATGGACGCCGCCAAGATCGACACCGTGGCCCAGGTCGTGCGCGTGGTGGTGGCGGGCGCGGGCGGCACGCCTTCGATGTCATTCTGATCACGGTTCGGATGCCACGTGCCGGCGCGAAAAATATTCGAAAAAATTTCCGTGCGGCACTTAATGCTTTCGATGGAACGGTCGCCTTGTACCTGTGAGAGCGAGTGACGCACTCGAAAACCGAACATAACCTTGGAGCTGAAAATGCTGAGCCTTCACACCAACAACTCTGCCCTGTCCGCGCAAAACTCGATCAGCCGCACCCAGAACGCACTGTCGACCTCGATGACCCGCCTGTCGACCGGCTACCGCATCAACTCGGCAATGGACGACGCAGCGGGCCTGCAGATCGCCAGCCGCCTGAAGGCGCAGACCTCGGGCATGGCCGTTGCGATGCGCAACACCCAGAATTCGACCTCGATGTTGCAAACGGCTGAAGGCGCGCTCGACGAAGTCGGCAACATGCTGATCCGTATGAAGGACCTGGCAACCCAGGCTGCGGACGCTTCGTCGACCGCCGCCGACAAGACCGCGATGCAGTCGGAGTTCGATGCGCTGGGCCGCGAACTGTCCAACGTCCTGAAGAACACCACCTTCGGCGGCACCAAGCTGCTGGTTGGCGGCACCGTCGCCGCGGCGATGACCTTCCAGATCGGCGCCTCGTCGAGCGAAACCATGGCGGTCAACCTGTCGGCCGACATGACCTCCATGGTCGCCGACGTGACCTCGGCCACCGCAAACTACGCCGCCGCCGCGACCGGTACCGAACTGACCTCGACCGCGAACGCGACCATCGGCTTGCTGGAAACCGCGCTGGCATCGACGAACAAGGTCCGTTCGGGCCTGGGCGCCGCCGCGAACCGCCTGGAACACGTGTACAACAACCTGTCGAACATCAGCACCAACAGCAAGGCCGCGACCGGCCTGATCATGGACGTGGACTTCGCGTCGGAAAGCGCGAACATGACCGCGAACCAGATGCTGCTGCAGGCCGGTACCGCGATGCTGAAGCAGTCGAACGGCATGTCCTCGATGGTCATGTCCCTGCTCCAGTAAGGGCTTTGATCCCGCGCCCCGCGCGCGGGCTCCACACCAAGGCCAGCCAGATTCCGGGCTGGCCTTTTTTGATTCAGATCCGCCATGGCCAGCCTTAGCGTCAGCGCTCCGCTCCTTCCTCCCGCACCCGCCGCTCCCGGCGTCGCGCCGATCGCGGCGGCCGCGCCGGTTGGAGCGCTCGCGGGCCAGACACTGGCCCACCCGTTCCCGGCGGCCCAGGTGTTGTCGCCGGTCCCCGCCGCCGCCCCTGCCGAGACCGTCCCCGCCGACGGCGCCGCGATGCGTCCGGACCAGGTCATGATGGCGCGCCAGATGCGCTTCGCCGGCGCCGACGCCGGCACCCTGGGTGCTTCGTGGCGTTCGATGGTGCGCAACTACGGGGGCGAACTCGTGCGACGTGAGCAGCAGGCCCAGTCCGGCCATGTGCCGGTGGCGCTGCTGGTGGCGGGACAGGAAGGACGGGCAACGCGCCCGTTCGACGGGCACGGGATCATCCCGGCCGACCCGTGGCGCTTCACGGTGCACGCCGGCGCCGGGCGCGCCCAGCACCTGGCGGTCGTGGCCGACGAGCCCGACCAGCCGCAGGGGCGGCGCAGGCGCGCGCGCGCG
>FWWL01001937.1_pt1 | contig 46171 bp, 48 predicted proteins | sample 2228331 | NCBI WGS metagenome assembly FWWL01 (sample SAMEA103939775, study PRJEB20133) | metagenome | reverse complement strand
TTGACCTGGCATGCCAGGGGCCAACAAAGTGATTCTAATGTTAGGATCCATTCTGCCCTCTCGCATCCAGGTGTAGAGCATGTCGACCCAAACTGGACCCATCCAGATCTCACCGCGGTTCAATGCGTCCAACGTTCCGGCATTACCGGCTGTGATAGTAACGTATTTGTTGAACTCTTTAAGTTCGGCAAAGATCTGAGGCCAATTTTCTTCGTACTTTTTGTCGTAAGGTCCCTTTGTGTAGATGTCCATATAGCCGGATTTCCAGTAAACCCATCCGAAAACAAAGCCAACACCTGACATGCCGCCTTTGATGCCATTGTAACCAAATTTGCCGGGATTCTTCTTCACCCATTCGACCAACTCAGCATAAGATTTTGGCGGATCTTTAACAAATTTTGGGTTGTAGGCAATAACAACTTGACTGTGGAACATCGGTATAACGTACCCTTCGACGTTGACTCCCAGAGCTGTTTTCTCGGTGCCTCGAACCAGCAATCTCCTGTAAGTCAAGAACTCAGTGTACGGCTTTAGCAATCCGGCTTCGATGGCCCAGATGGCACCAGTCTCGTGAATCACAACTAAGTCAATTGACCACTTGTCCTTTCCAGACTCTTTTTCGAGTTTGAGCTGCTGCACAATCTGTTGAGAACCAGCGTCACCAGGTCCAGTACCGATGACTTTTAATGTCACGTTGGGATACAGTTTCCTGAACTCTGGTCCAACCTCGTACTCAAAGAAGTCAACCATGTTCTGATCTCCAGCTACCATCATCGTCAGAGTAACCTTGACGGGAATTTCTTCTTGGGCTAATGCCACAAAACTTATCAGCAGTAGGCTTGCAAGAACAATCAAACCTTTTCTCATAACCACACCTCCCCTTGGATAACGGTGTTCTCAATTCAAGTATGTCAAGCGGTTCTTAAACCCGCTCAATGTGTTTATGAAATATCTTTACAACCAAGCACGATGTTCTTCAGCGTTTTGTAAGCCAACTTTGCGGCTTCTTCCGCTCCGTCTGGCAACGGTAAGCATTCAACAGACACAAAGCCTTTGTAGCCAATCTTTTGAAGAGTTTTCACGATGGCACCAAAATCGATGTGCCCAGCACCCGGAGCCCATCGGTTGCTGTCGGCTACGTGGAAGTGGTAAAGTTTGTCCCTCACTTTTTCTAAACTTTCTTCAATTCTTGGTTCTTCTATATTCATGTGAAATGTGTCAGCTAGAATCCCAACGTTATCGCACTTTAAACCTCTTACAAGTTCGTAAGTTTCATCGAGAGTGTTGAGGAAATCTATTTCGTACCTGTTCAACGGCTCTATTACGAGTTGCACAGAGAACGGACGAGCGTAATTTGCCAGTTTCACAATTTGTTCGGCAAAAAGTTCTCGCACTTGTTCTTCGCTTCTGTTTTTCCTTCTACCCCTTATGAAACCGATGATGACCTTTGCACCAAAAATCGAGGCAAAGCTTATGTGATCAATCAACCTCTCAAAGGTTTTCTTTCTGATGCCTTCATCCTCGTCGATCAAGTTAAGTCCCTCGGCAAGGTATGCCTGACCTGTGCCTATTGCAACTACTTGCATCTTAGAATCTGAGACAACCTGTTTGATCAGTTCAACTTCAGCAACCTTCGGGTCTCTGATGGCTATTTCAACACCATCGTAGCCAATCTTCTTGGCAAGTTCGATTCCCTTCACAAGATCTCCTTTGAAAGCCAAAGAGTTGAAAGCTGCATCAGCAGTGCTTATCACAAGCGAAAGTTTCACTTAAATCACCTTCCTTGATGAGTTTGTACAACTGATCCACAAGCTGAACACCCTTTTTTGGTATTGACAGTTTCGCTACGTGCTTGATCTTTTCAACTGCGTTGCCAACCGCTATTCCAAAACCAGCAATCTTGAGCATCTCCAGATCGTTCCAACTGTCTCCGACTGCGACAACTTCTGAAAGCATCACACCAAACATCCTACACAGTTTTTCGAGTGCCGCTCCTTTGTTGACCCCACGAGGAAGTATTTCGATGATATCTGTTTCAGAGCGAACAATTTGGGTCATCTTCCCGAGTGATTTCTCGAGGATCAGCTGAAAGTTGTCGAGTGTATGTTTGTTAGCTGATATTACAATCTTGGTGATTGGTTCTTTCAAGGCAGCTTCACAGTCGTTTACCGAGATGTAGGTGAGAGAATCTCTCCACAAATAACTCGGCGCAGCATAGATTGGCTCGCAAGCAAAAACTTCCTCCCCGATGAAGAAAAAAGTTGCTATTTCAAAAGTGGTAGTCTTGAGAATTTCGAGAAAATCTCCCACAGCATTGCTTTCCAAGATTTCTTGAAGCAGGTACCTTTTTTCAACAAGTTCGTATATTCTTGCGCCGTTGAACAATATCACGGGTAAATTTACAGGAAGCTCTTCCAAATATGCACTAGAACTTTTCAAAGATCTACCGGTTGCAACTGTGAAGAGAAAACCAATTTGAACTAACCTCTCAAGCATTAGAATAGTTTCTTTCGCCAAACTGTGATCGTCCTCCAGCAACGTTCCATCCAGATCGAAGACAAGCAATTTCAATGTCACCTCACCACCGTCATCGATTCTTTTTCGTAGGTGATACCAACGTTTTCGTCAATCTTCGGCAGTCTCGAAAGACTGGGATTTTGGATCTCCACAGTTAACATCCCGTGATCGGTTTTCACCTCAAAATACGCCGTTGAACCAGTGAAAACCCTTGTGATTACTACTCCCGCGAGCATACCCTTATCGGGATCGACGAACTTTCCTCCTTCGGGTCTAACCATCAGAAAAACTTCTTCATCATTCTTAAAACGTGAATCTGCCCTGACCGAAACTTCCACGATTTTCCCGTTGGGTAACTTGACTTTACAAAGCCCGTTTTCACAACTTAAAACGAGTGCTTTCACAAAACTCGCTTTGCCTATGAAACCAGCGACGAATCGATTGGCGGGAAATTTGTAGACTATTTCCGGTGGATCTTGCTGCATGATGATTCCATCTTTCATCACTATCACATAATCCGATAGAACCATTGCCTCAAGTTGATCGTGAGTAACATAAATGCTTGTGATTCCAAGTTCCATCTGAATTTTCTTCAACTCGATTCTCATCTGTTCCCTCAGTTTTGCATCGAGGTTGGAAAGCGGTTCGTCCAGCAGTAAAACCTTCGGCTCAACAACCAAAGCTCTTGCTAGGGCCACCCGTTGCTGTTGTCCACCCGAAAGTTGGTTTGGATATCTTTTTTCTAGTCCGGTAAGTCCAACTACTGAAAGTATCTCAGATACCTTTTGCTTTATCTTCTCTTTTGGTAATCTCTTGTTTTTCAAACCATATGCGACGTTTTGAAACACACTCATGTGAGGAAAAAGCGCGTAACTTTGGAAAACCATTGCGGTCGGTCTTCTGTTTGGTGACAAGTCATTTATTTTATTCCCCTCAATAAATATCTCTCCGCTGGTTGGAATCTCAAAACCACCAATTAATCGAAGGGTCGTTGTTTTTCCACAGCCTGAAGGTCCAAGTAAGGTCACAAGTTGCCCTTTTTTGACACCAAAACTTATGTTGTTCACGGCCAAAACCGTGCTGTTTGAGCCGTATTCCTTGAACTCTTTTACAAGGTTCCTCACCTCAACATAGTATTCGTTCATGTTCCAATCCTCCTAAGTCTTGCCTGGTACGAGATGTTGACCGTCAGAAATCTGAGCAAGAACATTACGGCTAAGACTATGCCGATGAGCAACCAGCTCAAAGCGGCTGCCTGGGCGAGATCTGCGTTTTCAACAGCGCCAAGTATTCGAACTGTAAGGAGATTCCATCGAGCCGATACAACAAAGATCACTGCGCTGATGGCGGTCATACTTCTCACGAACGCTGTGAACAACGCGTTGAAAAAGGCTGGCATCAGTAAAGGCATGGTAATACGCCAGAAGGTCCTGTTGCTAGTTGCACCTAAATCTGAGGATGCTTCTTCTATTGATTTATCTATTTGGTACAAGACAGCCACACCATTTTGCACACCGACGGCCAGTTCGCGAAAGACAAAAACCAAGACTATTATCAAGGCGGTACCCGTCAGCATCAGCGGTTTGTCGTTGAAGGCAAGAAGATAGCCGATACCAATCACTGTTCCAGGAACTGCAAAACCCATCAAAGCCGTTGCTTCCATAAATCTCTTGGTTGGAAAGTCTTTTCTTGCCACAAGATAGGCTATCAATATGCCTAGTACACCGCAAATTGGTGTCGCAACCGAGCCAAGAAGAAGTGTGTCTGTGAGGTATTTCAGGGTCGTTCTTCCAAAGGCATATTTGTAGTTGGCAAGTGTGAAAGTGTGGTTTACACCCCAAAGTTTGGTGAACGAGCCCACAAGAACCGTACCGTAGATCAAGAATATACCCGCTACAAGTGCCAAACATATCAAGACAAAGATCACCTTCACCCATCGAGGAGGTTCTAGCACTCTTATTGAAGAAGGTTTTCCGGTGATTGTAACATATGACTTTCTCGAAAGCCAATAACGCTGAACAAAGAAAGCAATCAAAGTTGGTAGCAACAGCAAGATGGCGAGAGCAGAACCATGAGATATCCTGTAGGAACCGGTTATTTCCAGATATGCGGCAACGCTCAGCACTTGGAATCGACCACCAAGTATCAACGGGTTGCCAAAATCCGCCATCGACTGGGAGAACACCAATAACCAGGATGATAGTATTCCGGGCATTGAAAGTGGAAAAGTCACCCTCCAAAAGGTTCGCCATTTTCCAGAACCAAGGCTCATCGACGCTTCTTCGAGATCAGAACCTATGGACAACAAGACGGCTTCAATGGTCATAAAGGCCGTCGGAAAGTACGCCAAGGTTTCGACAATGACCAATCCCCAAAATCCGTATATTTGGAAAGGAGCTTTGCCACCAAAAAGGGTCCTCGTCAGAATTCCATTTCTTCCAAGCAGCATGATCAACGACAATGCCACAACAAAAGGTGGTGAAACTATGGGAAACATGGCAGTTGTTCTGAAAAGTGTCTTTAAAGGAATATTCGCCTTGGTTATCGCATAGGCAAAAAGATAACCTATGAGAACTCCTATGGATGCAACGGTGGCACCAAGTTTTAGGGTGTTGAAGATTGGTGCTATAAAGTACCTCCTGGTGAAGATCACCCTGTATACATCAAATCCAAAAACCCCAGGCTTCGGTTGAAAACTCCTCAAACCGACCATTAAAAGAGGATAAAGCATGAAGAGAGCCAGTAATATCCAGCAGAAAATTATCAAGAACAGTAGCATGGGTTCATTGAAAACTCTTTTCACCTGTTTGAGAACGTACATACACTCAAATCCCACCTTTTGAGGAAACCTAACGGCGCGAGCTGTTTAGCCCGCGCCAAAATAAGTTCACCTGCCATATTCAATTTCCTCTTTCCATCTTTCGATGAGTCTGTCTTTTTCTCTTCCAAAGTGATCAAAGTCCATCGGTATCACGTTCACATCTTGCATCTTTACAGCGCCGGGTGCAACTTCTGCATCTGGATTGATCGGGATTCTGTACCATTCTTTGAAGAGGCTTTGAGCTTCTGCCGAGAGCATCCAGTCTATGAATTTTTTGGCAAGTTCTGGCTCAGGTCCTCCTTTGATAAGTGACATAGCTCCTATTTCGTAACCCGTGGGTTCCTTCGGGAAAGTTAGAACAAGTGGATAACCTTTTGCGACTCCCTTTGCTAGAATGTCATGGGCAAAGGCTATGGCTATCGTTACCTCTCCCAAACCGGCTTCGGTTACAGGTGCTGACCCAGATTTGGTGTAATGGTGAATCTGTTTGTCAAGTTGCTTCCAGTACTCAAAGGCTTTGTCTTCTCCCATTAAGGCAACCAGTGCCGCTAATATCGTGTAAGCAGTTCCGGAGGTGTACGGATACGCAACAGCGATCCTACCTTTGAACTCTGGTTTCAGCAGATCGTACCAAGATTGTGGCGGGTCGACCTTGAGTTGTTTCAAGTGCTCAGTGTTGGTTCCAAATCCGATTGCTCCAAAGTAAAATCCGACCCAGTAACCTTCCGGATCTTTGAAGGCTTCGGGGACCCTTTCCGTTGCAGCGGATTTGTAAGGTGCAAGAAGTCCTTTCTTCTTTGCGGCAATCTGGTCAACTGCTGGCCCACCAAACCAAATGCTCGCACGTGGGTTTCTTGACTCAGCCTCAATCCTTGCCAAAAGTTCGCCAGAAGACATTCTCACGACGTTGACTTTGATTCCCGTTGCTTGCTCAAATGCTTTGACGTAAATTGGCCACTCGTTTTCGTCCAATGCAGTGTACATGTGTAGAACTTGTTCCGCAAAAATCAACGTTGTAAAACACAGGATAGAAACCAGTAAAAACCTCTTCACGATAACACCTCCTTTTAACCGACGTAAGGACCGGGGTATTGCATTTTTGCAGAGGTCACCTTAGCAGATATTGCAACGGCTAATTCAAGTGGCTGATCAAAAGAAGCTAAAAAGCTTGCTAAACAGGTATCTCCGCGTCCGGTCCTTCCCTCAAGTTTGTAAGGTGAGAAAGTTGCTTCATAAAAATTCTCGCCATCGTATGCACAGACACCTTGGTTGTGTGTGAGCAAGATTATCTTAGCGCCGTACTCTTTAATCTTCCGGCAGGCAACTAAATGATCTGTCTCACCAGTCAGGACGAAGGCTTCTTTGTTGTCTACTTTGAGAACATCCACAAGGCTCAGAAGGTCCAACCTGTCCCACTTTGAGTACATCATATGACCGCTTGAATCAACGTTGCGAAGAAACCCCTGTGCATCAAGTGCGAGCAATTCACAGTTTTCTCTTAGCGTTGGCAAAAGATTCTCTGATATTTCACCATGCCAAAGTGCAGTTACAACGAGTATTTGGCTTCGAATTTGAGAGATCTCTTCTGCACGGAAACTCTCTGCCAAGCTGAGAACTCTACTGATCCGTTCATCTGGATTATCAGAAGGATAAAAATTCTCTATTGTTGTGGTACTTTGACTGTTCATGAAAGAAACAGCACCAACAGTTTGAGCCATCTCGACAAACAAACTCTTGTCCTGCTCGGCACATTTGGTTATAACTGAACAAGTCGCACCGAGCCTGCTTGCTGCTATACTTCCGTAATAGACGCCCCCACCCGGTACAATTGTCACTGTTCTCAAAGTCTTATTGATATCCTTTGATACATGACCAACGAAAGTTATTTGCATACTCATCCCTCACTTCACTCCAGCTGATGCGGCGATTATGTCCATAACTTGTTGCGGAGTCACTTCAGTCTTTTTGTAATCTCCTATTTTTTCGCCTTTTTCCAATATCACGAGTCTGTCGGCAACTTCGTAGACATGGTAGATATTGTGGGTTATGAAAACCACCGAGATTCCACGTCTTTTAGCTTCGAGTATGTGTTCCAAAACTCTCTTTGTTTCCCCAACTGAGAGAGCAGCAGTAGGTTCGTCAAGTATCAAAAGCTTGGCACCAAAATGTATAGCTCTTGCAATTGCGACGGCTTGTCGCTCGCCACCCGACATCATGGCAACTGTCTCGTCGGAATCTCTGAGAGTTATACCGATATCCTTCATTGCATTAACAGACCTGTACTTCATTTCCCTCAATTTCAAGAATTTGAACATACCGAACTTCACTGTAAGCTCTCTGCCAAGGAAAAAATTCCTCCACAAAGGCATCAGGTTAACCAAAGCAAGATCTTGGTATACCGTCTCAATGCCAAGATCTCTCGATTGACGCGGAGAGTGGAATCGAACACGCTTACCCTCAAAATAGATTTCACCCTCATCCGGTTGATAGTAGCCAACGAGGATTTTTATGAGCGTCGACTTTCCAGCTCCGTTGTCTCCCAGAAGACCTACCACTTCCTGTTTTCCCACGCTGAAGTCAACCTTTCTCAGAGCTTGAACCTTTCCAAATCTCTTGCTTATGCCTATCATTTCAACGAGTAGGTCGTTCATCCTGCCACCTTCTTTCGGATCCTCGCGTTGATTACGGCAGCGACGATCAAGATAATCCCAATGAATGCTCGGTACCAGTAGGCAGGTGCACCAGCAAGAACAAGACCATTTCGAACCATGCTTATCATCACAGCTCCAATTGCAGCTCCAAGGACACTTCCGTACCCTCCAGTAAGCAACGTTCCACCCATAACGCACGCGGCAATCGCTTCAAGTTCCATTTCAAGTCCAAACGTTGGATCGACTATCCTAAATCTTGCGAAAGTCGTGATACCCGAGAAACCTGCAAACAGAGAACTTATCACGAAATTCGTGATCTTAATTTTCTCTACCGAAACTCCAAGGGCTTTTGCAGCCCCAAGGTTACCACCTGTGGCAAACGTCCAGTTCCCATAGCGAGTTCTTTCGAGGATAAACCACACCACAAAGGCCAAGATGACAAACCAGATAGCCGAATAGCGAAGCCCACCGTAGATTCGCCCACCAAAGTAGTTCAGCAAAGTGACACGCCTTTGAAGCATTATGGGAAAACCACCGGTCACAGCGAGCAGAATCCCCCTCCAGAACATCATCATTCCAAGAGTTGTAATAAAGGAAGGTATACTTGTTTTAACAGTTACCAAACCATTGACAAGTCCCACGAGAATAGACAAAAAAAGCGAGATGAGCAACGAAAGAACTGGATCAAAACCGTTGTTTATGAGTAAAGCAAACGTCATAGACACGACGGCAAAAACCGCGCCAACGGACAAGTCAAACTCGCCACTTATCATCAACATGCAAACACCAGCTGCTATGATTCCAAGCTCTGCAGCCATAGTCAACGTGTTAAACAGGTTGTCTATGCTCAAAAACCGTTCTGAGATAACCGAGAAAACAACAAAAAAGATACCAATACCCACAAGCGCACCAAGTTCTTTGATCCGAAGCAAATAAACGGTGGAGAGATTTCTCTGCTGCAAAAATTTCCCCCCTTTAGATAACCAATGGCTGACCCGTGATTCGGGTCAGCCGTGGGACATTTTAACGGTAACCAGTTTTGACGGTCTCTTCAACAATGTCGACATTTGACTTATCTACAATGAAAGGACCAGTTAGAATATCTCCAACTGGCATGAGACCGTAGGTCTTGTACATGTACAAGAAGACAATGGGTAAGTATCCTTGCAGGTACTGCTGTTGGTCAATCGTGAAAACTACGACACCTTTTCTAATTGCTTCGGTTATCTTTGTCGTGAGGTCTATGGCACCTATTTTGACCTTTCCAACGAGTCTTTCCTCTTCAACCAGTTGAATGGCTGGATGAGCGCCGAGTGGTCCAAGCGTAAAAATAGCATCTGTGTCCGGATATCTCATCAGGTAGCTTTTCAGCAAAGTTAAGGCCTTTGTTGGATCCGTGGTGATATCAAGTTTTTCCACAGGTATCTTTTTCTCTCCAAGTACATCTGCTACACCCTTTGCTCTTGCTTCAAGACCAACGTGTCCAGGTTCATGGATTGCCACGACCGCGCGCTTTGGTGTGAATTCCTGGAGCATTCTTCTCGCTGCATAAACCCCGGCAAGGTACTCGTTCATTCCCACATAGCACAGATACGGTATCTTCTCTTCAACTGGTCTGTCATCTGGAACGTTGATAGCCACAATTGGTATGCCCATCCTGATTGCTTGACGTAAAGGTTCATCCAAGGCAACCGGATTTGTCATCGTAACAACAAGTCCGTCTGGTTTCCTCGCAATTGCACTGTTGACCAAGTCGATGAATTCTTTGATTGAGAATTTCTCCGGGCCAAGGTAGATTGCGTTTACACCGAACTTTTCAGCTGCATCCTGAACGCCTCTTATCACCACACCCCAGAACGGGTCGGCCGGACCACCGTGTGAAACGACGTAAAAGGTAAGACTGAATGCAACAACTGTTAGCATGACAGCTCCCAACACCAGTACTCTCTTCACAAAGATCCCCCCTTGTAATGGGGGCTTTCGCCCCCGATGTTACCACATGTTGCCTATGCTGTATATACTTCGCCAGCCTTTTTCAAAGGGTTTTTTCAGTACAGCATCCATTTCCTCCTGAGGTTTCTGAGACAATTCGTTTGCGGGTGGAAGTTTTCCCGCCGGATATCTTTCCATTATGTCGTTTACAAGTTTTTCCAGATAGTCAAGTAAAGCTTCTATACCCTCCTTGGCTTTGCTGGCATCGGCAGCAGTCGCTTTTCCCACGACTCCCTCGGGATATGCCGCAACCTCGATAGGTCCACCGCCAACGTGTCCATACCACGCTATCGCTCTGTGCAAGAGATTTCCTGCTTTATCGATGTGACCTTCGGGTAGATAGCCACGTGGTGTTGTGTCTACTGCCCATTCTTGATGACAAAATTCTGGGAATAAAGCCAGACTCCAGGATGTCTCAACTTCGTCTGCATGTATGAAGGGTGTTTCGTACGGACCACCTTGATCTTTTGTTTTGAATTTGTCCTGGATAGCGTGGTACCAATTGACGTTGAAGATCATCGCCGGGACTTGGAAGATCTTTGCAAACTTGTGAATTGCCACCGGAATGACAAACTCTTGCCCATGACCATTCAAAAGGATCTGTTTTCTAAAGCCTGTGTTCCAAAAACCAGCTATAATGCTCACAAGATAATCGATGAAAGCTTCGTCTTTAACCGGTACAGTACCAGGCATTCCTATGTGATGGTAAGGATGAAAACCATACCAAATTGGTTCTGCAACCGTGCATCCTGTCCTCAGGGCAACCTGCTCCGCCATCCTCGTTACTAAAAAGGTGTCCTCGCCAGTTGGAGCATTTGGACCGTGATTTTCAGTGCTGCCTACTGGGATTATTATCAGATCGCACTTTTGCAGCCTGTCCTGTATCTCTTTCATCGTCATGGTTTGATAGTAAACACCACTTGGACGTTCCATATGTCCACCGTCGGGTGGTATCTGCCATTTTGACATTCTCATCCCTCCAATTTCACGTGTGGGTTTTTGCTCTCGACAGCTCTGTAACAGGCATCGATTATTCTGATGACTTTAACACCGTCGCTGACCGTTACCGGTGGAGTCTTTTTTTCCTTAAGACAATCCACAAAGAACCTGTCTTCTTTGATGTAACCCCATTTTTCTTTGAAGTCCACTTTGGTGAAGTCATGACTTTCTACTTCCTTGCCTAAACCTTTGCAAAAGTGTACTCTCTCCATCTCATCGTTGGACATCATCATGTGTTCGCCGTACACTTCCACTCTCTCAAATGGAACCATCCAGCTCGCATGGGCGCAGGACGTGAAAGTACCAATGATTCCGTTCTTCATCTCCACCGCAATTGCCCAATCATCGTAATCAGGGTACAGGCTCTTTTTGCAGAGCACAAAGATTTCGTCGACTTCTCCAAAAAGCCAGCGCATCATGTCAAATAGATGGATCGTACTCTCGAATAGAAAACCGCCCGTGTAGTTTCTATCACTTGTCCAAGGAGGATTGAGTAACTCACCTCTGTTCATCTTTATTTGGAACGAATAAGGCTTAAGTTCTCCAGACTCTATCTTCTGCTTCATAAAGGAGTAAACGTACGCAAATCTTCTGTTGTGACCAAGCTGGAAGATGAGTTTCGTATCTTGTACTTTTTTCTCAAGGGCAAGTGCCTCTTCAAGAGAAGTTGTCATTGGTTTTTCACAAAAGACATTCATACCAAGTTCAAGTGCTTCCATTGCGTATCCAAAATGCGTCTTGTTTGGGGAGGTTATGTACACTGCCTCGACCCCAGCATTCCTCATTTCTCTCAGGTTCGCAAACAACTTCGCTTTGTATTTCTCCGCAACTGGCTTAGCGCGAGATTGGTCTATGTCCATTACACCTACAATGGTCACATCCTCAAAACCCGAAAGAATTTCAAGGTGAACCTGCCCGATTCCACCTGTGCCGATAAGTCCTATTCTCAATTTTTCCATGCGTTCTCACCTCATGGATTGAGCATGGTTACTTTGACGAGTTCCTTATCGGTTTGAAGTCTTATTATGTACTCTGGAACTTCATCTAAGCTCACGATCTTTGAAATGATCTTGGTCATGTCCATTCCGCTCGCCATTGAGCTGATGACCCTTGGAAAGTTTCCATGTCCAGAGTGACCCTGCGACCCGACAACACGAGCCATCCTCACCTGGAAGACTTCTCCTGTCAGCGGTATCTTCGCATCTGCTCGCGCAACAATGACGACCGTCGAATTGACCCCCCTGCCTCTCCAAATGATTTCTTCGATGTCTTTCCAGACTATTTGAGGTAACCCGGTTGCCTCCAAGTACAGCTTTGCTCCAAGTCCATTGGTACTTTCCAGAACTGCTTCAACGAGATTCTCTTTCGTTGGATCTACGACAATATCGGCACCGAGTTCTTTTGCCAAGTTCCTTCTCTTTTCCGAAGGCTCGGACAAGATAACCTTTGCAGCCCCTGCTCTTTTGAGTATCGCTACAGCCGCTAATCCGATTGGTCCTCCACCGAGGATCAACACGTTGTCGCCAGGTCTAATGCCTCCTCCGCGCTCTATGACGGCATGATAAGCCACTGAAGTTGGTTCAACCAAACTGCCTGCTAAGAACAGCTTGTCTCCTTCGTACAAGCTTTCGAGTTCTCGAAGGCTCCATAGGTATTTGGCATCTGAAACGACATACCGAGCGAAGGCTCCGTCGATGTCAAAACCAATTTCTCTAAGGTTTTCACAATGATTTGGATATCCTTCTGCGCATGGTCGACAAATACCACACCAGAACATCTCTTCGGAAGTAACCGGTTCACCTGGTTCAAATCTCTTGTTGGTTCTCCTGTTGATAGCTTCTGGGCCAGCTTCAACGACTATTCCAGAAAATTCGTGACCGAGTGTAACTGGAAAACCCGTTAAACCTGGATACAGGATGTAGCCGTCGGCGTCAGCCTGAGCCATGTGTACATCGCTTCCACAGATTCCACAAGCCTTGACCTGAATGATAACTTGCGTGGGTTTTGTGATCTTTGGCTCGGGCACATCTTCTACAAGAACCTTTGGATGCCTCCAAACCTTACTTCCAAGCCAGGTCAACTTACCTTCGACGTCCTTTGGTCCAAGCTTGAACCCTGGCTTTGGATCCCAGTTTGCATGCAGTCTGACAGCTTTCACATTAACCCCTCCAATCTGAGGCGCGCATCATCTTTACCTCGTTAACTAAAGTATAAAAACAATCAACCTTTTGTACAAATCCAGAAATTTCCGTTTACTGTGGATTACAATTAATTAAAGCCTGGTTTGATCCTCGTTTCTCTTTGTTCCTTCGTGGATCACTCAATTTCGAAATATTTCGAAAGCTTTCGAATTTGGCTTTCGAAACCTCCTTTGCTAAGATATTCATGGGGTGAAAACGTGTTCACAGAAGAGAGAAGAAGCATGATTCTTGAGATTTTGAAAAAGAATGGAAAGGTAACTGTGGAGGAATTGGCAAAACATTTCAAGGTGAGCAATGTCACGATAAGAAAAGATCTTGACTTTCTCGAATCAAATGGGGTGCTTGTTCGCACACATGGTGGAGCTATGCTGCCAGATCACTCTCGCTCGGAGTGGAATTTTTTAAGAAAAATTCATCAAAAACAAGCCGAAAAGAAGCGAATTGCAAAAAAAATTGTTTCACTTGTGGAGGATGGTGATACAATAATTCTTGATAGCAGCAGCACAAATTATTATGCCACTTTCGAGTTGCGAAGGGTTGAGTTCAGTTCGATAACGGTTGTCACAAATAACGTTTTTATAGCGGCAAAGCTCATTGAAATCGGCATTGAGGTTTTGGTGCTTGGTGGAGTGGTCAGGGAAAATAGCCTGTCCCTGGTTGGACCATGGACCTTGAAGTTTCTCGAGGAAATAAACGTCGACAAGGCTTTTCTCGGAACCACTGGTTTCTCATTCGAAAAGGGATTCATGACACCAAGCATTGTGGAAGCCGACGTGAAAAGGGCAATGATAAGGAGTTCTTCAAAGGTATACATCGTTACTGATTCAACCAAGTTCTACAGAAGCGCATTTGCATCTTTTGCTATGCCTGAAGATGTAGATGGTGTGATAACCGATATGAATATACCAAGTGAATGTGAAAAATACCTGCTGGATAAAGGAGTGGAAGTTTACAAAGTTTGAGGGGTGATTGGGTGAAAAGGGATATTCTGGCGAGATTCCAAAAGAGTTTTGAGCACTTTGTTCCATACGAATCGTCGTTACGAACAGTCGCAGATTCATATCTTTTCGCCGCAAGAGATGATGGACAGAAGTATTTGTTCGTCGTAGGCAAACAAGGTGTTTGTCAGATTTTCAACGGAAAGAAGATTGGTCAAATAGATTCGAAAGATGTGTTGATGTGCCAGAGAACACACGAAAACCTTCTTGGTCTGAGAAAAGTCGTTGGGAATCTGAATCCAGTCAGAATGAACAAGAATGCCTCGTTTGGCTTCGGGGATAGAATTGGATTGGCAACAGCTGCTCACGCGTCGGTTGCAAAAGAATTTGAAGTTTTTCCAATTTTTGCGCAACAATCAGTGAGAGAACTCTCAAGAACGTTGAGAACACACAGAGAGGTACTCGACGACGCAATCTGGGGAGTTTTCGAGAGTGGCTACACATTTGAGTTCGGAGCCGATGCTGACCACGTAAAGGAGATCGCAGACCTCGAGAGAGCTTTTGACGAAGGATTCACTTTCTTCACTGTGGATCCCTCTGATCATATCAAAGACATCTCAAAGGTCAATGTGAAGCAGGTTCAGGATTTCTATCTCAGTCATCCTTTGCGAAGAGAGCTTGAGAGTAAGTATGTCGGAAAAGTATACAGATTTAAAGACTACAGCTTTACGATGACGGACGAGGCTTTTGCGGAGATTTTCGTAACCTATGTTGAAGCAATCGATCATGTTGTGAAATGTTACGAGGCGCTTAGATCAAAAGGAAAATCCTTTGATTTTGAGGTTTCGATTGATGAAACTTCTGTACCAACGACTGCGCTTGCACACATTTTCATTGTTCAGGAGTTGAGAAGGCGAGGCGTGGAATTCCAGACAGTTGCGCTGAGATTTTCTGGAGAATGGCAGAAGGGCATCGATTACATAGGCGATCTTGAAGTGTTCAAGAGGGAAATCCTCATGCACTCAGAGATTGCGAAAGAGCTTGGAGGCTACAAACTTTCGCTGCACTCTGGAAGCGACAAATTCAGTGTTTACAAAAGTTTTGCGGAGGCCACTGAAGGACAGTTCCACGTTAAAACCGCTGGCACAAGTTATCTTGAAGCCATCAGAGTTGTTGCAAAGAGAGCCCCCAGCCTCTATCGAGAAATTCACGAGTTTGCCATGACGAGATTTGAGCAGGACAAGAAATCCTACCACGTAACCACAGATCTTTCAAAGATTCCAGATACGAATAAACTGAGCGATGACGAACTTGGAAACCTTCTCGATATGCCTGATTCAAGGCAGTTGATACACATAACATATGGTTCTGTGCTGACAACAAAAGATGAAAGCGGAAACTGGTTGTTTAGGGACAGAATTCTCAAGGTTCTCCAGGAAAATGAGGAACTTCACTATGAGTACGTCGCAAAGCATATGAAAAAGCATCTAAGTTTACTGAACATTGAAAGGAGGATATGTAAATGAAAACTGCCTCGGAGTTGTTTAACCTCGAGGGTAAGGTTGTCGTTATCACTGGTGGTGCAGGTATCTTAGGTTCTGCCATAGGTACTGGTATGGGAAAATTCGGCGCAAAAATAGCTGTGACAGATATCAGGAACGCGGATTTGGTTGCCGAGGAAATGCGTAAGCAGGGAATCGAGGCAAAGGGGTATTTCATGGATGTTTTGAACGTCGAAAGTATTAAGAAAACCCACGACGAGATTATCAGGGATTTCGGCAAAGTTGATGTGCTGCTGAACGCCGCTGGCGGGAACATGAAAGAAGCCACGACATCGCCAGAGATGAGTTTCTTTGATCTTCCTTTTGATGCTTTGCAGAAAGTCGTCAATTTGAATCTGTTTGGTGGAGCAATACTGCCGTCACAGGTTTTTGGTAAGACTATGGCAAAGAATCCAGATGGTGGTTCAATAATCAACATATCTTCAATGGCTGCTTACAGACCGTTGACGAGAGTTATTGGCTATTCTGCAGCAAAGGCCGCCGTGAGCAACTTCACCCAATGGCTGGCAGTTCATTTCGCCCAAGAGTACAACAAGAAATTGAGGGTAAACGCAATCGCTCCGGGATTTTTCCTGACTCATCAGAACAGATATCTTTTGCTTGACGAGAATGGAAATCTCACAGCCCGTGGCAAAGCCATAATAGATCACACACCCATGGGAAGATTTGGCGATCCAGAAGATCTGATAGGAGTTTGCGTTTGGTTGGCTTCCGATGCTTCGAAATTTGTGACTGGTGCTGTAATACCTGTAGATGGAGGATTCAACGCGTTTTCTGGAGTGTAGCACTTTTTCATAGCTCTGTGATCCTTAAATGATGCTTGCACGATTTACAGTCATGTGTTAGAATAAAAGTGTGGCCCCATAGGATAATGGCTAGTCCATCGGATTCTCAGTCCGAAGGTCGGGGTTCGATTCCCCGTGGGGCTACCAGATTCATAAAGCTCAACGAAAAAAGGGAGCCTTTTCGGCTCCCTTAGCTTTTTAATTGCCTTTACAAGTTTAGAGGCTTTCCACCTTTATGCTAACAGGCGTTGGGTTGAGCAGGTTGTCGGAGACAGGGCAGCGACTCTTAACGGCGTTAAGCCACTTGTCCAGCAGTTCAGAACTTGCACTCGATTTGACCTTGATTTTGACGTCAATACTTTTGAAGCCCGCTCTTTCGTTTGTGGCTTTTCCTTGGAACTTCGCCGGATCCAAGATCCCGCTGATTTCGATCTCGAAGTTGTCAAATTTGATGTTCATCTCCCTCGCAACGAGGCTACCTACAACGTTGATACACCCTGCAAGCGCTGCGAGCAAGTATTCAACAGGTGTTGCGCCCTTGTCTTGACCACCGAGATTCGGTGGTTCATCGATGTAGATCGTAAAATTCCTCGCCTTGACTTCTGTCAAGGTTGGTGTTAAGGACTTTGACTTGATGGAGAATGTGATCTCCATGGTTCTTCACCTCCATAAAAATTATACAACCGCGATATTTCGATAAAATTACTCAGAAATTAAACGCTATCGTAGATCATTTTGAGCCCTGGAATTACCCTTTAAGGATTAGGGATTTTAGAATTTCCAGCAGCTCACTTTCGATTGATTCATGTGAGACTGTTTTCAGTATTTCACCATTTATGAAAATAACTGCTCCGCCTCTGGTACCAGCCACACCAATGTCGGCATGTTTTCCTTCACCTATTCCATTCACCACACATCCCATCACTGCAACCGTCAAATCCGTTTGTTCAACTAACGGTTCTATTCTCCTTGCTATCTTTTCAACATTTATCTCGGCTCTTGCACAAGTTGGACATGCTATCACCTGACCTCCGCGTCTGAGGCGTAAGGCTATCAACAACTTTTTTGCGGCAACCACTTCCCTCACAGGATCGCCTGCTATCGATATTCGTACTGTGTCCCCGATGCCCTTTAAGAGTAGATATCCCAGCGCGGCTGAAGACTTTATTATCGCTGTTTCGTAGGTTCCAGCTTCGGTTACTCCAAGATGGATGGGGTAATCGACTTTCGAGCTGACGTATTCGTTGGCTCTTATTGTTTCCAAAACGTCACTGCTTTTTACAGAGACAACTATGTTGTCGAACCCGACTTCTTCGAGATACCTCACTTCCCGTAATGCCGCCTCGGCGAGTGCCACAGCACGATCGCCGATCTCAACATCTTTTGGTAGCGATCCACTGTTGGCCCCCACCCTAATTGGAACTTGGTATTCACTTGCAACACGTGCGAGTTCTCTCACTTTCCAACCAGCCCCGATGTTTCCTGGGTTAATCCTAATTTTGTCTGCACCGTTTTTTATGGACTCTATAGCCAATTTGTAATCAAAATGCACGTCAGCCACAAGTGGTAGGTTTACCTTTTGTTTTATCATCTTGAGCGACGCAGCGCTATCGAAATCAGGGATGGCTAATCTTACTATCTCACAGCCAGCTGCTTCGAGCTGAATTATTTGTCGGACTGTGCTCTCCACATCCACCGTTGGAGTGTTGGTCATAGATTGTATGGCTACTGGATTTCCTCCACCTATCGTGATCCTGCCGATTCTAACCGTCCTTGTCATCTTCCAATCAACCTACCCAAATCTGTGAATGTCACAAAGACCATGAACATCAAGAGTAACACAAAGCCCACCGTATGGATTATAGCCTCGACCCTTGGGTTAACCTTTTTTCTGGTGATTATCTCAAAAAGCGAAAAGGCAATTCGGCCACCGTCCAAAGCTGGCAAAGGCAATAAGTTGAAGATCCCAAGGTTCATCGTTATGAAGGCAACGAGCGTTAATATCTGCTCAAGACCAATCTTTGCCGCTTCAGAGACAATTGAGACAAGACCAACCGGCCCAATAAAGCCTCCCGATTCACGAAATCGTACGCCAAAGAGAGATTGATACATCATGAAGATTATTTTGTTACATCTGTCAACAGCTACGGCAATTGTCTCAGTAAGATCCTTTAGCTTCATATTTGCGATGCTGAGCTCAAATACTCCGGATTCCTCGAAAATTGTCATCAAAACCTTGCTGTCAACTAATAGCTCCTGGATTTCCTCGTTTCGTTGGAATCTTACAACAACCGGTCCTGACAGTCCTCTGTTGATCCAGGAAACCTTCCTTCCGTTGGTCTCAATGTAGACACCATCTTCTCCAACCAAGAGCAGTTGGTACACCCGCGACAAATCAACGTTGTTTCGAATATCAAGATCGCCAACCTTCAACAAAACATCCTTTTTTTGAAATGGTGGAAAATCTTTTCTCAAAACGTTGGAAGCTCCCGAGAAGTAAAAACCTATTGCGTACCTGCTTGGCGTGTATTGATAGCTTCTAAGAAGACCTGACAGCTTGCCGTCGACGAAATCTATTGAAATATACTGGTTGAGAAGTGAATTTATAAATTGCGGATCCAAGTTTCTGCCAGATACATGTTCGATCTCGGTGCCAGCGTTTCCAGACACATCGATAAGCGCGAAAAAATGATTTTCGTCAAACAACGTTGGTTTAGCGATTGTAGTGAAATATTTGCCATCGCGGTAGATCGTCAGCTGAACAGGATTACCCTTTCTTATTGCCTGGGTAACGGTGTAGCTATCGTAAACACGATCATTGTTGACTTTGATGATCAAATCACCAGGCTGCAAGCCGGCCATCTCCGCAGGAGAGTTTGGTTCGACCTGGGCAACTCCGACGATTGGTATCCCCCAACTTGCCACGATGAGAACAAAAAGAAAGTAGCCAGCCAAGATGGAGAACATTGGACCAGCTGCAAAGATCAAAAGTCTTTGCCAAGCAGGTTTGCTGGTCAATGGAACTATGTCCTCACTGTATTGCTCACCCAGGTTTTCTCCTGCTAGTTTCACATAACCACCTATCGGAAAAACGTTGATCCTAAAAGAGGTTTTTCTCCCCTTTCTTTCAAAAATCTTTGGTCCAAAGCCAATCGCAAACTCAAGAACATCTACGCCAAATATTCTTGCGAAAGCGAAATGTCCCAGTTCGTGAACAGTTATGACTGCCATCAAGATCAACAAAAAGTAGATTACAGACATTTGATCACCTCTTTGGCTAAGATTCTACTTTCTCGATCGATACCTTCAAGATCTTTCAGATCGCGGGAGCTTCCTTCAATTTTTTCCACAACCTTTGAAACCACTCTGTAAATATCCGTGAATTTGATTCTACCCGACAAGAAGGCATCCACAGCTACTTCGTCTGCTGCGTTGTAGGCGGTTCTCTTCGAATAATCACCAGCTATTCCGTACGCGATGTAAAAACAAGGATACCTTTTTTCGTCCACCTGTTCAAAGGAAAGCTCAGAATTCAGCAGGTTTGGCCAGCTTTTATTCAAATAAGCCCTTTGAGGGTAAGTCAGCGCATAGGCTATTGGTACTCTCATGTCTGGAAAACCAACGTGCATTTTAACCGTGCCATCTGTCAAAAAAACAGCTGCGTGGACAAGTCCTTGACGGTGAATTAAGACTTGAACTTGCTCGCTGCGCAGGCTAAACAATTCACATGCTTCCAGAACTTCAAAGCCCTTGTTGACCATTGTTGCTGAATCGACGGTAATTCTTTTGCCCATCTTCCACACTGGATGGCTTAGTACATCTTCAACTGTCGCGTTTTCAAGATCTTCGATTTTCCAATCTCTGAGCGCTCCTCCGGAAGAAGTCAGTAGGATCTTTTCGACGTTTGCTTCGAATATTTGAAACAGTGCGTTGTGCTCGCTGTCCACGGGTATCAATTCTGTGCCGTGCCTTTCCAACCACTTTCTAACAAGCCAACCACCACAAACAAGAGCCTCTTTGCTTGCCAAAAGAACTCTTTTTGAAAACTCAACAGCCTTCAACGTAACAGGTAAGCTTGCGAAACCAGGTATAGCAACAACCGTTATGTCTGGGTGTGATGCTTCAATCATATCCAAAAGTGGCTGCAAATCGTTAGCGGTGCTGACGACATTTTTGATCCCAAAACTCTTTGCAATTCTGAATGCCAGTTCAGCGTTTGAATGATAGCTTATGCCAATAACTGTGAACGTGGATAATTTCGAAACGACCTCGAGTGCTTGTTGACCTATGGATCCAGTCGCACCGACAATTACAACGGTTCTTTTTTCCACCTGAAATAAACCACCTTTCCCTGCGAAACTTTGATCGTAACGCTTTCAGAAATTGCAACATTGCTCACCCCAAAAGGCTTGGAGCATGGCAAATCCTTTTCATCCAGTTCGTACTTGAACCCCTTTAGACTAACTCTCAAAGCATCTCCACAGATTGGTAGAATGGACCATTTTTCTCCCTTTCTTGCCTCAAGAGTTTCTGCTTCCTTTACAACTCCCATTTCCAAATCGCCAGATATGGCTTTTATCTTCTTCGAACAGTGACCCATCAAGTAAATCAGTGCAAGAAGCATATCTAAACGATCGCCCTGCCAACCAAAGATGAATATTTCATCTGGATTTCTTTTCAACGCTTCTTTGATAGCCAATTCGGCGTCAATCTCGTCTTTCTCAGTTGGATAAAGTATTACCTGGCATCCTTTTTTTCGAAGAAATTCCAGGTCGGATTTCTCAACGGAGTCTCCATCTCCGACAAAAATGTGTGGCAGGATCCCATGAGACAGAAGATATTTGACCCCACCGTCCGCAGCTATTAGTAGATCTGAATAAGTCGTGTTGAACATCTGATTTTCGTCGTATCTACCGTTCAAGAAAATGAGACACCTCATCACTCAACCTTCTTTTCGTTAAGTTTCTCTCGGATAATGTTTCTGTATTTGTTGATTGTTCTTCGGCTCAAAAAGATCCCGCTTTTCACAAGTTCAAATGCAAGTTCCCTGTCTGTGATTTTCGAGTTCTTGGAAAGTATCTTAAACATTTCACGCAGCAGATATTCTTTTTCAACGGATCTTCCAAAGAAAATCTTCAAAGGTAGCACGCTTTTTGGGGTTTTCACGTACTTTCCCTTCAAAAGCTTCGAAACTGCTGACACAGTCAAATTCAATCGCTTAGCGACTTCGGTTAGCTTTGTTTTCATGGGATACGGTCTGTTCCCCACAAGGAAATCCTTGTTCGTTTCAACTACTATTTCACCAATCCTCTTGAGATACTCGGTTCGTTTACTCAGAGATTCTTGGAAGAATACGAACAGTCTGCTATCAAAATTGGACCCGTGATCCGGAATCGGCAAGAAAAACTCCTTCACAATCACAGAGTAGTCTTTCGTGATTTCCACATCCGGTTCCACATACTCTGAATTCTCACCAAAACCTTGAACCGTTCCTTCGATAACACCCTCAGGGCCAACGTTTTTAATAGCTTCAACTGCACGTAGCACAACTGCTTTTTCGACATGGAATTTTTCACAGAGTTCCTCGATGGAAACCAACATCCTTCCGCGATCATCCAAGTTATAGGCTATGTACTCAGCGATTTTTTCTGTTAGGTCATCCAACCTTTCAAAAGCGAGATCCTCAACAATCTGCTCTGCGAGTGATTTTTCGCCGCATGAAACGTTGTCAAGTATTTCCTCTGCATCTTCTGATCTGTATCTGGTTTTGTTCAAGCTCGAGCTAACAGGCAAGTTTCTGAAAAATTGGTGCAGGGCTTCGAAGGGAAGCTCTAAGATTTTGAAAAAGGTTTCTCGTGAACAGGTGAAATCTCTTTCTATCCTCAAACTTTGCTGCACTTTTCAACCTCCTAAAGTATGAGCATTGCATCACCAAAGGAGTAGAATCTATACCTCAGTTTGACTGCCTCTCGATAAGCATGCATCGTCAGATCATAACCCGCGAAGGCTGCAACAAGCATCAACAGGGTTGACTTCGGAAGATGAAAGTTGGTCACGAGACGGTCCACGACTTTGAATTCGAAAGGTGGGTAGATGAAAAGCTCAGTCCTACCGGCTTTTTCTTTTGTTATCGCGTAAGTTTCAAGCGTACGCACAACCGTCGTACCAACGGCAACGACTTTTCCACCTGTTATTTTAGCATGATTTATGAGTTCTGCAGCTTGGTCTGGAATATAATAATACTCCGGATAAATGGTGTGCTTTGTAATGTCCTCGGTTTTCACGGGTCTAAAGGTGCCAATACTCACATGAAGTGTGACCTCAGCTATTTTGGTACCCATGGATCTAATTTTTTCTAAGAGTGACTGTGTAAAATGCAGTCCAGCTGTCGGTGCCGCAATCGAACCGTTGTGTTTCGCATAAACTGTTTGGTAACGTTCCAACTCAATATTTGTTCTTTTAATATACGGTGGTAAAGGTGTGCACCCACGCTTGAGAAGTTCCTCGTCAGAGACTTCGAATTTCATCAATCTGAGACCGTCTGGCAATCTTTCTAAACATCTGGCAAGAAAACCTTCAAACTGAAGTGTATCACCCGGTTTAACCTTTTTCCCTGGCTTAACCATGCACTTCCACTCAGATGGATTAACTCTTTCGACGAGAAAAACTTCCATCTGCGAACCGTTTTTCAAGGCGAATAACCTTGCTGGGATTACCTTGGTGTTGTTCAGAACAATCACATCGTTAGGATTAAGATATTCGACGATATCTCTGAAAATTCTGTGTTTAATCTGACCCGTTTGTCTGTCTATCACCATCAACCTTGATGAATCTCTTGGTTCGGCAGGTTGCTGGGCTATGAGTTCTTCTGGTAGCTCGTAATCGAAATCACTTAGCTTCATTCGAAAAACCTCCTTGGATCTATTCTCAACAAATTTGCATTCCATTCTGAAAATCTATCACTGCTCACAACAGCTGCCCTCTTTTCCAAAGCCAATTTTACTATTAACTCGTCGGCAGGGGAATGAAGCATAACATATTTCGTACCAAGCCAACGTTGAATTCTTTCATCTGCCCGGTAAACTATGTTCCTGTCGAAGATTATCCTGAAAGGATAGTAAAAGACATCTAGTTCGGCAAGTTTTTCAAGGACGAAATCAATGTCACCTGGATTTTTCCTTAGCATGAAAATGTTACTTCCGTCAAGAAGCACCATTCGCTCAGGAGTTCTAACAAGTCTTGCACGTATATATTCGTGGGTCCTAAGCTTGGAAAAAAATTCCCCCTTTGTAATAGGATCCAAAGACTGTACCAGCGCAATGTATTCTTCTATCCGATCATACTCATATATGGATATCGAACTGATCTTTGTTATGAGTTCGTTCAAGTCGTAGTCATCTTTCATCAAAGCGGCTTGAAGTTCGACGAAGTTTTCCATGGAATATTCCTTCAGCAACCGTCTAGCGATCCTGACGTATTCGACTGGATCGTCCGTGCTTATCAACGAATGCATTTCAGCGGTAAACGGTGGATATTCCGATGGTCTACACCAGAACAAAACCTCAAAGCCTGCTAAAACTGGCAAGTTGAGAATCTTCGCAAAGATCCTCAATCTGTTGATGAGTTTGTCCTTGCCTTTGACGAGCTGAATCAAAGCCTTCTTGAATGTCTCAATTTCAAAAATCTGGTCTTTCATCGGTCCCATGAACAAGTGCCGCAATGCGTCAATTTCCTCTGGACTCGCTTTTTGTATTTTTCCCAGATAGTCCAATATCTGCTCTCGACGGCGGTAAATTTGTTCTATTCGTCGCAAGTAACCTGGATCATACACGTTTAGCACCTTTAATTCGCCCCACAATATACAGTGTTAGGTAACCAAGGATGATGGAAATAGCAGATCTGTAGAGAGAAACAATCAAAGGTGTTTTGATGTGGCAGAAGGTGTTGAAAGTCGACACCAGAGCGATGGCTCCAAGTACCTCGAAAAAAGAGAGCCAACGTTTTTTCGAATAACTCAAATAGACGAAGTATGCCGGATATCCTATGATTTCTTTTAGCCTAGGTCGAACCCACAGGATTGATTCCACAATGTCTCTTATTTTTCTCTCAAAATCCGGTACAATCGCAAAGTTCCCGGAGCGAGTTATGTAGTAGTATCCAAAGGCCAAGAATACTGCTCCAAAATACGGCAGATACTTTTTGTATTGCTTGATGAAATCCCTGTTCTGCAATACAACTTTGACTGTCACCACAAATGGAAGTGCAACCAGCGACAGCTTCACGCCCCTGAACTGAAGAAGGTCGTTCATATACCCAAACTTTGTTAGCGAGGCATAGGTCAAAAGTCCAAGGAGTAGGTAAACAAAAGGAAGATACTTCCTTTTCCGCACGGTCAGATATGCCGTGACAGTCCCAACGATGGATGCCACGAAAACAGAGAGGTCAAAACTGAAGAAGAACAAAATAAAGGTAACTGCAGCGATCAAAAAGCTAAAAGAAGAGATCAAAAGAACAATAAGTGAGAGTGGAATCCAAGGCAGCGTGTTTCCTATTTGCTGCGGTTGTGGCTCGTTTACGGGCTTTCCAAATTCTCTTTCTATTTTCTGAATCAAGGAAGCAACGTCAATATTCTCGAGAGGTTGTAACCAAAGCATATCTACACTTCGCTCGAGTATAGCTCGTCTAAGCCTGTGGTAGATCATCCTCTCGTCGAGTCTCATTTTCACAACTTCTTCCTGCCTTATTGTATGAACTCGGAAAATTCGCTCTTTGAACAGCCTTTGATTGTTCACTTCCTTCACAAAAGGCAGGCTTTCGTTGAATTCCAGTAGTCCGATCCAAGTTCCGTACCGATCGGCATCTTCGGAAAACCGCCGCGGATCAGCACCGCTGAAGTTTCCCCTGAAAACAACATATTTCATGTGCGGATTTAGAACATCACCTGGTTCTAATATCCAAACAGTCAAACCCGAATTCAACCTAATGGTTTTCTCGCCTTCGGTAAAACCGATGACATACAACATAGCCTTTCGATCGCTTTGTACTCTGATGGGAATAAAATACAAAAGATAAAGAACTGCTCCAACGAAGAATGACCACATGCAAATACGCTTAATTCTCTGCCGAAACATGTTCCATTCCATTTATCAGCACCCTCACGCCTCGTTCACCGACCCAGTACTTAACATACGGTGAGTAAAACTTGAACCCACCGATGTCGATTATCACATTACTCGATACCTTTATCATCCCTTCGGTGTAAGGTTCTCTGTTCTTTAAGACTGTCTTCATGCAAAAACTCGTGTTGGAAAAACTATCTTCAGCAACGACCGTTATCAGGTGAAGATCGTTGGGTAAACTGATCACACCGGATGTGAAAGGCAGCTGATTGTCGTCTATGTAGACTTTAACAGTGACTGCCGAAAAGTCAAGAACCATCACGCTCAACTTGTACATTCCGTTGGACAGCTCGCTGATCTGTAAATCAAGTTTAGGGGGGGTTGTATCGGTTATAAAAATTTCCTCAACAATAAGGCGTGTCGGTTCAAAGGACACAAAAGTGGTCTTTCCAACAAAATTGCTTGAAAAAAGAAAACCACTTAAAGAATACCCGGAAGGACTGTAATTATCTCCCAATTCGATTGTTTTCGTCACCGTGACAAGTTCCAAAGGTTCTATATAAACTTCTGTCCGCAAAGGGTTTCTTGCCAAAAGGCAGTCTACAGTGTTCTTACCAATTTGCAAAACGGCACATACAGCTTTCCGATTTTCACCGTTGACAGACCACTCAAGTTCAAAACTTTCAGGAAACTCCTTGAAAACAGGTACAACAGCCCCTCCAATACCATGAAAGAACGTTATCGCAAGGTCAACTGATTCTTCTGTTGGTACCAAGTCGTAAGAACCCGGACGCGAATAAATTCGCACGATTCTGTCAGCCAAATTCTGGTCGATGAAAAAGGAAATGAACTCGCGAAGTTTGTCTTTTGAAATAGAATCTTTGATTACGACCCTGTCTTTGAATATCTCTACAGGGTATCTATCGACAAGCACGGAGATTCTCGTTGAACCGCCAAAAACATCAAGCATTCTGTGAAGGATCTCAGTTGGTATGTTAATATGACAGCCTTTCTCTCCAATTGTGTAACCACTGTTGGTGATGAAAAACCTATCCTTGGGCAAGGGGATGTAACTGACGGAAATTTCAACAGGTTCGTAGATACCAACGATGTCCTCTTTAAAAGAAAGATGAGAGCTCAACGAAGCTTTAAAAACAATTGGAGTGGCTTGTTCGCTGACAAAGAGATACGCAGATTCATCAAAGGTATTCACAAGCAACAAAGCAGGAAAAGTGTAAACACCTATCAGTGTCAAAAGGACGAAGATTAACCTCATCATTGAAGTCCCTCTATAACACGCTTAAGATCTTCCGGTAGGGGAGATTTGATGTTCAGTTTCCCATAAACAGTTGGATTTGTGAAAACAAGCCGCAGACAGTGCAGAAACTGTCTTCTGAGTTTGTACTTTTCCTTGAACAACTCGTTGATTTGTTTTACTCCATATAGTTTATCGCCTACAACCGGATGACCTATCATTGCCATGTGTTTTCTGATTTGGTGAGTTCTGCCAGTATGAGGGACAACTTTGAGAAGGGTGGAATTTTCGAAATTTCTGAGCACTGTGTACTCGGTCACGGCAGTCACACCATCGATTTTCTTGTCGATAACTCCTTTACCGCGTATAACACCGTGAACCAGGGTTATGTACTCTTTCTCAATCAAGCGATCGCGGAACATGTGACTCAAAGTCCTTGCTGTCTTGGGATTCTTTGCAACGAGAAGCACACCAGAGGTTTCTCTGTCCAAACGATGGACTAAATATGGTTTGAAACCTTTCTTCTTACCGTAGAACATCAAACCATGGATCAGAGTAGCCCCCTTGGTCCCCTCACCAGGATGTATGGCTATGTACGGTTTTTTGTCGATCGCAAGTAGATTTTCATCTTCGTACAGGATGTCGAGCTTAAGCGGAATAGGTCTAATTTCCTTTGCGTTCCTCCTGTAACTTGATAAATCCACACAGATCGTAACCTTGTCACCTATTTGCAAATCATATGATGGCTCCCCTACTGTTTTCCCGTTGACTTTTACGAAACCTTTCCTCAAGAACTTATAGATTTCCGACAGGGGAACATCTTCAAGGTTGTTTCTCAGAAACTTATCGAGGCGAGCGTAGTAATTACCAGGTTCCACGGTGATATCCAAAGCTCATCTTCCTCCATATTTCGTAATCGATCTTAATTTTCTTTCGATTTCCTTTTCCTTTATCTCTTGTCGTTTGTCATACTTCCTCTTACCCTTGACGAGTGCTATTTCAACTTTCACCCTGCCTTTGTCGTTGAAATAAAGCTTTGTGGGAATCAGGGTGTAACCACCGCCGGATAACTTCCCAGTCAACCTTTTTATTTCTCTCTTATGCAGTAACAATTTTCTCGGCCTTTCAGGATCATGGTTGAAGATGTTTGCAAACCGATATGGACTTATGTGAAGATTTAGCAGATACACCTCTCCGTCTTTGATCTTGCAAAAAGAATCCTTGAAGTTCACGTTTTTTTCTCTCAGTGACTTCACTTCAGTTCCTTTCAGCTCTATGCCAGCTTCGTACTTTTCTATTATCTCGTAATCGCTGGTCTTCTTATTCACCGCAATTATTTGCACTAAGATTCCTCCTCACAAACCGATACCTTCAAAGTGTTGGATACCATTCTCGGTTACTTCCACAACATCTATTCTATAACCTTCCACATCCAGATGACAGTTTCTCAGATAGTCGTTTGCAGCGAAGTTTATTCGTCGCAGCTTTCTTTCATCAACCCGGGTTCTTGGAAGGTATTCACTTTTACCGCTTTTAACCTCAACAAAAACGAGGTACTTTCCGTACCTCGCCACAATGTCTATTTCACCAAATCTCGTTTTGTAGTTCTTTTCGATTATCTTGAAACCCTTTTTCCTCAGATATCTTGCAGCCAGTTCCTCGGCATCCTTCCAATCACGCATGTATCCCTGGGACAAGTATGTGACCTGAATGCTGCCTCGGGAAATTGGACTTCAGGACATCCACGTTCTCAAAATTCCTGACCTCGTCTACGCGCAACTGCGCACCCTCTTCCACAGGCGTGTACATTGGTTCCACACCAGAGACGTCCACTTCGTTCAACAATTCCATGTATTGAAGTATCTCAGTCATATCCTTTTGAATTGACTGCCTTTGTTCATCCGAAAGCCTTAGTCTTGCGAGTTCTTCGAGTTTTCGAACTAGCATTTCATCAACTTTGATCATTTCATCACTCCTTGAAGATTCTTGAGAGCTTCCATCGAAACCTGTGCTGCCAGTTTGTTCTCTTCGAGTATCTTCTCGTACAACTCCCATCTGTATATTTTAACATGCTTAGGCGCAGAAATACCAATCTTTATTTCCGAACCGTCGATCTTCAGTATCTTTACGACTATCTCATTTCCTATCACAAAAGCCTCTCCGGCTTTTCGGGTTATAACGAGCAACTCATTCACTCCCAGTTTGACGGTTTCCCATCAACTTTCTGCTTCTCTCAACTTCTTCTATCACTGAATGTTTGATTTGATAATCAGTATCCTCCTGTATCACCTGGCGCGCCTTTTTTAATCTCTTGTTTATCACGACAGGCGCAAGGAGGTTAGCCGTCGTAGCTCTCGGGTTGTCCTGTGGTATCGTTAGTATTACCAGAACTTCAACGTCTTTTTCGCTTTCTATTTGAAGTTGCTCAACGTCTTCCTTTGACAGATTCAAACTGTAGTCGACTCTGACCAACCAGGGGCTCACCACAGGAAAGGCAACCTGGTCCGATTCCAAAGATGTGAGCCACTGAATTGGCGCGGTGCTTTCTAAGTTGACGACAGCAAACTTTTTCAGAGATTCAAAACCCAGTAAGCCTTCTTCAAAAAGAATTATATCTTGCTCTTCAAGTTCAAGATCACCAAGTTTTGTCCTGAAGACCACAGGTACCATTCTCCTTTAAGTCAAAAAATCGACCAGTGTGGCCCGCAGAACGTTTGCAGCGGATTTCAAAGCAGCTTCCAGAGCCGCTTGTTGCATCGAAAGTTCTGTTACAGCCTTTGTAAGATCGGTGTCGCGTTCTTTCGATACAAACTCGGTGAGGAAGGTGTTCAAGTCTTCGAGCCTTCCTGATATCATCTCCGTTATCCTTTGATTTGCACCAACCTTTGCTATGTTTTCCGACAACTGTTTTTCAAGATAGTCCAAACTTGACAGCGATATAGTTGAAAGTTTCGACTGATCGTTTTTGTCAAGTGCTTCGATAGTTCGATCCAGTATTTTGAATATCGTTTCACCCGTGTCTGTCACGTACAGATCGTACACGGTTATTCCATAGTTCAGTGTGTAGCCCAAAACGTTTACAGATCGAGCACTCGCGCTTGACGGATTCAAAAGTATGTTGCCAGCTTCATCAATCGGAGGTTTGTCGGAAACATAGCCACCGAAAATGTAATCGGTTCCAACCTGACTGTTGCCTATTTGAATCAGGTGTTGTTTTATCCGCCTCAATTCCTCGGCTACGATTTTTCGATCGTCTTGGGTTAGCGTGCCGTTTGCCGCTTGAACTGTGAGTTCGCGAATCCTCAACAGTATGGAACTGACTTCCTGAAGAGATGAGTCATAGGCGTTGACAACACTTTGCATTTGATTGAGATTTCGTTTGTACTGCTCTATTTCCCTCAGTCTTGAGTCAAGGTTTGAGGATCTGGTAGCAACAACAGCATCATCACTTGGGTATCGAACCATCAAACCTGAGGAAATCTGATCGTGCAATTTGGCAATCCTTGAAACGCTCGATTGGATATTCGATAGAACACGTTCACCTATCATTCTGTCGGTAACTCTCATATCAACTCACCTACCTTCCAACAACCCCCAGGTTATCTATCACTCTTCCAATCATCTCATCGATGGCAGTTATGACACGAGCAGATGCCGCAAAGGCATGCTGGTATTTTATCATGTTCGTCATTTCCTCATCTAGCGAAACACCTTTAACTCTTTCTCTTTCTTGATTAATCTCAAGTTTTAGGGCTTCTGCGCTGTCTTTCATCTTTGATGATGTTTCTGCTTCAACTCCGAGTTCTGCAACGATACCACCAAAGTACTCGTAGAAACTTTCCTTACCGTTGGCAAGAAGCTTGACGTAACGTGAAGCCGAGATGAGGTTCATGATTTCCGTGTTGCCCCTACCTGTTGGTAAGAAAGATGCAGCATCCCACGTGCTGTTGTTCAAAGCAATCCCAAGGTCAACTGCAAGAGATTCTGCGTTCATCAAAAGTGCGTTGGATACACTCCATTGGTTGACGAAGAAATACGGTTCGTAAGTTTCGCGACGATTAACGGCTAACAATTCTGCTACCGATAATCTTTGTCTGACCGTTGAAAACTCTTCACCCTTGCTGATCAAGGTGTATTCATCAGACCAATCTCCGTCAAAATTCTTCGGATCGCCATTTTCATCAACAAGACCAACGGCTTCAAAGAATCCCAACGGACCCTCAATGGTGAAGTTTCTCAAGTTGAATTCAAAATCCCTTCCTGCTCTCAGCACGAAAGCTCCCCTTGGTGTCAGATCGGCTGTCAGACCAGTCCCCGCGGCGTTGATTTTGCTCACAAGTGTCTGTAAGGTGTCAACGGTGGGATCTATGTGAATTCGGGTGTTGTTGATCACTATTTGAAAACCTTCCGTCGCATCAAAGTTGGTGCTTCCGGAAAAGATATTTTCCATTGTCTCAGTAGGCTTCAAAACTGTATAGGTTTGACTTGTAGCTCTTGCTCTTGTGAGGAAGCCGTTTGGATCGGTTATGCTGATGCGATTTGTATCAAATTCGTACTCTGATACAGGTATAAGAACAAGTAATCCGTCCACGACAACTGCTTTGACAACGCTAAGCGACGAATTAATTTGAGAAGCAACATCGCCGAGGGTTGTGCTGGAGGTTATGTTCAAGGTCATGCTCTCTGTAGATTCAGTTCCATCCTTTTTGACACCTTTAATCGTCAACTCATATGAGCCGGTGGGAACGTTGCTCAAGTCACTTATCGTTATGAACTCTTTCTGTTCCGTTGCAAATCCCATGCGCGCAAGATTCACATTTGATGTATCTATAATGAGGGTGTCTCGGAGGTTGAAGTTGTTGGCTTCAAAGTACAATCTGTAGGCTGTTGTACCTGCTGATGGACTATGGGAACTGATCGAAAGATTCAACCAAGAGCTGATGCTACCAATCAAGCTACCAACATTGTCGCCAGCGTTGATGCCGATTTGATCAAAATCGCTTAATCCATCAAAAAGAACAAGCTTGCCAGAAACGTTGAAGGTGATGTTTCGTATCTGATCTTCGCTTGAAAAACCGTTCAGTCCGGTGACATACCTTATAGGCCCACCAACCATTTGCCTGCTTCCCAAGATTCTGAAGATTGCTGGATTGGTATCGCTTGTTGAGTTAATTGGAGTGAAGAAATTCAACCCTGTGATCTTGCCTGTTGAGTCAAATCCCCAACGATGTATCAAGTTGATCTTGTCAGAGACTGTCAATGCAAACTCGTCCAAGTAATTCATGTACTTCACAAGTGTTGAATCCCTTAAATCGATCAAAGCTTTCAAGCTTCCATCACTCAGCGTTAGTTTTGCGTTGCCGACGAACAATTCGTAAAAACCCTTTCCATAAGGTCTCTCAACGGCTCGAATTGGCACTTGAGTTGATCCGGAAAGAACTATCTGATCCCCTACTGAAAGGATGGTTTGACCATCTTGGGTTTCGTAATAGGATATGTTGGCGTACGAAGACAGTTCGTCGAGTATTCTATCACGTTCGTCGAGTAAGTCGTTCGGCGTCGATCCAAGGGCAAGTGCTATTCTTATCCGCTCGTTAATCTTCGCAAGATTTGCAACTAAGGTGTTAATTCTCGTAATTCTCATTGAAATCTCATTGTTTATGTCCTCCCTGAGCTGCTGGATACGATTGTAAACGTCGCTGATGTTTGCGATCATCTGTTGTGCTGATGTCACAAATTGCCTTTTGGCTGCAACGTTTGTTGGATCTGCAATAACTTCTTCTGCAGCAGCCAAAAAGGAGTCATAGTAGCTTCTGATACCGGACTCTCCTGGCTCAGCGAAGAGTTGCTCAACGTAATGAAGGTTTGAAAGTATGGTTTCGTAGAAAGCCTGCCTGTTTGAAACCTGTCGATACTGAACATCTAGGAATGCATTTCGAATCCGTTCGATGTTTTTCACATACGATCCTGTTCCAATGTGCATGAATGCATTACCTATGGTGGAGGTGATCAGCGGAGTGGTGTTCATAATCACAGGTCTTTGACGGGAATAACCATCGGTGTTGGCGTTGGCTATGTTATGACCAACCACATTCATCGCAAGCTTATGAGTGAAAACACCGAGCAAGGCTGTGTTTAGGGAACCAAATAACGTCAAACCTGCCAAGACAAAACCTCCTTGCTAAATGAATTTTTCTACAACGAAATGTCGATTCCTAAATACTTATCGGCAGAAGGGAAAGGAGTTTAACCTTGAAGTTCGATATTACTTTTCGTGGTGGACTTGTAAACGTTTGCTCTCTTATCGTAAGCTGATCCCTCTGGTGGGTTGAGGACAAAAACCAAGGTTTCGATGTAGTTCAGATTGAAATCCAAAATGCTCTTCAGGCGGTCAATCAGGAGCGATATCTCATTCATCAATTTAACTACGGCAAAAAGATCTTTCATCAGTTCTTCATTGCTCGATGCGTAGTTGTAGAAAGTCAATTCCACTGGCAGATTCATGCTTGCTTTTACTTTTTCGAAAACACTTTTTCTTTGCTCTTCAACAGCTTCAAATTCGTTGATGACTTTTTCCAATTCTGCGAGCAACATGTTCATTAAATCCAGGTTTTTCGAAAATGCCGCTTGCTCGTAATTGGAGAGTAAAGTTTTGATTTGGTTGAGAAGTTTTTCCTCATTTTTCAGAAACTGTATCAAGGCTTCCATTTTATAGCTCGCGAAGTAACCGTTTCGCTATCCTTTCTGGATCAACGTTGTATACGTTTTTCTCTATTGCCTCACGAATCTGATCCACAAGCTGTTGCCTAACTTCTGGACTTTCCTTTGCCATTCTAATCAGTTCGGCAATGTTAATACCTTCAGATCTCACAAAAGCGTCTGACTGAGAGCTTTCGCGCTTTTTTTCAGTTTGCTGGGTCGATCTTGGCTGCTGTGGTGGAACAGACCCTTCAATCCTGTTGATCTCCGCCATTTCACATTCCTCCCAAATTATTATCGGTACGAATGATAAAATCTTTACCGAGGTGACTCAAACGATTGATAGAGCCTTTGGAAGATTCTTTAACACGAATTCTTTGATCCACCAACTTAATCCCCTGCTGAAGCTCTCAGTGTGCGTTGGGATTTCTGTGGCCATTTTGTCAAGATCAACGCTCACCATCTTTCATTATATCACTCTAATAACTGTTCTTGTAACGACAATGGTTCTTTCGAAAATACCTCTAGGGTTGTATATTTGCGATCTTGGAAATGTCTGGACCATACTTACCCTTGCCTTCCTTGGAGATTTTTCGTTATTGAAAAATCCGTCTATCGACAGCTTTGTTGACTCCTTTGAAAATCTCACGAAAGTCAGCTCGGTTTTTCTTATGTTCTCCGTGTTCGCACGGACAACTAATCCCTTTGTTTTTGGGAAAGCTTTGCAAGCTTTACTTCGGAAAACGAAGATCAAGAGTTCTACATTGAACGACGTGATCATAACCGTGCAACTTGCGATAAGGTTCTTCCCATTGGTTTTTGAAGAGGCAGAGAGAATAAGGACGGCTCATTTTGTCAGAGGTGGTGTGACAAACCGCTCAGTTAAAGGGGTGCTGAACAGATTGAAGGCGATACCTTTAATGACAGTTCCGCTGCTGGTGTCTTCACTGAGAAAAGTGGATCGAATTGTCACAGCGATGGAAGCCAGAAAGTTCAAAAGCTCGAGTTATACAACGTGTTACCATGAATTTGGTATATCCAAGCATGATTTGTTGTTTGCTCTTGCTGGACTCATTTTGATATTGCTGTTGACTACTTGACAATTTGGTGTATACTTCATAAGACGGTTTGAAATTGCACCCACTTGATCCAAATGGTGGGTCTAAAGTATAATATCTTGACTCAAATCAACAGGAGGGAAGCCGGTGGACAAGGAAACAGTGATCAGGAGAGTCAAAGAATTGGTTGCTGAGAAGCTGGGGATCGATGTGGACGAAGTCACAGAGGAAGCAGACCTGGTGGACGATCTAGGTGCAGATTCTCTTGATTTGGTGGATTTGGCAATGGCGATAGAGGATGAGTTTGGAGTCACAATACCAGATGACAGACTCGAAAAGATCCGCACGGTTGAGGACATCATTGAAAATCTGTTGAATCAAATTGAGGTTGTTGAAGCTGAAGAAGAAGATGAAGGCAAACCCTACGAGGAAGAAGTAGAGGAATACCTGGACGACGAAGAACTTGGATACGACGAAGACGAGGAATTCGAAGAGGAAGAAGATTAACAAATCAGCCGCTGGTCCTACCCGGCGGCTTGGTTGTTCCCAGAGTACCATTTTCTCCCAGGCTTGATTACAAGGAAATTTCCATCCAGTCGTGTAACGCTCTCCGCAGTTACAACAAGAGTTTCGTACTTGTTGAGGTTTCTATTGTTCAGAAAACTTTCCTCAAGAGAAATAACGATTGCGTTTGAAAGGATATGAGTTTTTCCATTTGCTCTGTGAATTTCAAAGTATTCCGAACTGTGCGAGCAAAAATCATTCACATGCAACTGATTGATATCGTATTTTTTCATCGAAAGTCTTGCTTTAAGCAAATGGGTTTCTCTTGTTCGTCCCCAATCGTAGATTCTGTAAGTCAGATCAGAACTTTGCTGGATTTCAATCAGCGTTGAACCAGGTCCCAACGCGTGTATCAAACCAGCTGGGATATAAACAAAATCGTTTTTCTTAGGCTTTAGAAATGTCAAACATTCGTTCCAATTGTTTCGAGCAAAACACACTTCACCGTCTGCTTGTTGATCAAGAAGGGCTATCAGACTGTCCTGAAGAAAAAACCAACATTCGGTTTTTCCCCAAGGTTCATTCTCAAGTTTTTGAGCCAGTTCATCGTCAGGGTGAACTTGAACAGAAAGCCACTCCGAAGATGAGATGAGTTTCAAAAGAAGTGGGAATCTCAGGAGCTGCAACCCAAAGATCTCAAGCAGTATTGACGCGTCATGGACAGTTCCATTCTCGTCGACCAACTTGGTTTTCATCGACGGATAATCCGAAAGCAGCCATATTTCTCCAATGGGGCTAGAAGAATCGACTTTGAAAAATTCATTGAGAGAAAGATTTCCCCATGGCATCGGTCTGAAAAGCGGAACAGCTTTGTAGATCACCCTGAGTATCCTCCAACTCTAACTTCACCGCTTTCGAGCAAGATAACGACTTTTTCGAGAGTTTTTTCTGAGTAGAACTTCTTCTCTAAGATTTTCACTTCGACACCCGGATGAAGGATTTTCCTTGCAACAACTTTTGCAGTCTTGTATTTCTCGTATGCCTCCGTTTCCAGAGTTTTGACTTCATTGGTACTGCGTTCTATAGTGTCTCTGAGATTGATGAGAGCTTGCCCTACTTTTCGGTAAGTCTCTATTTTGTCGTATGGTACTTCCCCCGACGATTTTTCGAGAGTTTCCTTGAGGGTTCTGAATGCGGATGCCAGTTTTGTCAGGTTCTCTTTGTCAAGTTCGATCTTTGCACGAAGAATCTTTATTCTTTCCATTATGTTTGGATCAGAACCGACCTCCACGATTGTTTTCACACCAATTGGCGATCCGATCTCCTCAGCCTCCACCAAGTATCCCGCCGTTACCGTTCCCCCAGCTATCACTCCTTTGTTGCCAAGGGCTTTGACCTCAAGCTTGCTCTTCACTTGAGAATTGGTTATTGGTCCGCTTACGATCACACTAGCATCTGATTCGACAATGGCGTTTTCCAAGAACTTTGCTTCAACATTTCCCTTGGCTTTCACAAGCCCTCTCTCGCGTCCTTTGACACCAAGCGCGGTTATTGATCCTTCGTAGGATATCACAGTAGCCGCTTCTATCACACCACCAACAATTATGTTCCCCTTGGCTTTCACCGTAAAGCCAGGTTTCACATCTCCCGATACCTCGACATCACCTGGGAAATCAATGTTGCCCGTCGCGTAATCGACGTCTCCTTTTATGGAAAGCAGTTGATTCACATCTATACTTCCATCTGGTTTAGTTGTAAGTATTCCATCCACATTCGCTATAACATACGTCCCATCCTCCGACAAGGAGACGTTTCTGCCGAGTTTCAGCTGTACCGGACGGCCCGGTTTGGGATTCAACACCCTACCAAATACGTTGTAACCTTCAACGCCAGGTGTTGGCTGAATGATCTGGGCAACTTTTTGACCAGCTTTGACAATCTGGCGGGCGCGACTGGGAAGTTCTCTCAGGTCAACTGCTCCTTTTATTTGCTCTGCCTTTTGATCTCTTTCTTCCTTGATAAGAACTATCTGACCGTCCTCGCCGTTCAGCGGTTCCCTACCAATTGCGACGAGTACTGGAACTTCGTACATCTTTTTAGCAACAAGCTCTTCAATTGCTTGTTCTTGGATTCCGTAGACAATTCCTTGGGACTTAAGGTAATTCAGTATGTCTTCCTTTGTTACAGTCTCGTTCGTTTCAACACTCACCGTGACGTAGGCTTCCATACCATTTGATGATACTCTGGTCTGGATCTTCAACGTCGATCCCCCTATTCCCAATCGACAGCTTTTGCAAATTCAGCTAACGCATCAAGACAGGTTCTTGCAACATTTTCTCTGTTGGCTTTCTCAATACCAAGCAAACCAAAATTCGCGTACATAGGTTGCAGTTTTCCAACTTTAGCTTGTGTTACGTAATAGATCAAAGAACCAACCATGGTTTTCCTGGGAAATTCTACCATGTCCTTTCCACTGAGCATTCTGAAAACATTTATCGACACGTACAAACCAGTTGCGATTGATTCAACATAACCTTCGACACCCGTTATTTGACCTGCGAAAAAAATCCTCGGATCACGCTTTAACTGCAGGAACTGGTTTAGAACTTTTCTTGAGTCTATGTAGAGGTTTCTATGCATAACGCCATATCTTACTATTTCCGCGTTCTCCAAGCCTGGTATCATGCGGATCACACGCTTTTGTTCATCCCATGTCAAACGGGTTTGAAATCCGACCAAATTGTACAATGTCCCGTCGAGGTTGTCTTTTCTCAGTTGAACGACCGCATACGGTCTACGATTTGTCCTTGGGTCAACCAATCCAACAGGTCTTAGTGGTCCAAACAGCAGCGCTTGTTTCCCAGTTTTTGCAATCTCCTCGATAGGTTTACAACGCTCAAACAAAAGTGAACTATCAAATCCTTCAACAGGAAGAACTTTGGCGCTGACAAGCGCTTCGTAGAACCTCTCGTACTCTTCCTGGTTCATTGGACAGTTTATGTAATCTGCTGTTCCAACACCATATCGGTCGGAAAAGAAAACCTTTGAGTAATCTATACTTTCTGCTGTCACAATTGGTGCGACGGCATCAAAAAAGTACAGATGTTCCCCAACAACGTTATTCAACCATTTCGTTAGAGCGTCGCTAGTGGCCGGACCAGTGGCAACTATCCATATATTGTTATCGGCAGGAATTTCGGAAACTTCCTCTCGAATAATTTCCACACCTGCTTTGATTACTTGTTCAGTGACATATTTCGAGAACAAATCACGGTCAACCGCAAGCGCTTTACCAGCAGGAACAGCTGTTTGCCTTGCAACCCGCAGCAGCATCGATCCTAGCAGCTCCAGCTCTCTTTTGAGTAACCCAGATGCATTATCCAAGCTATCTGATTTCAAGGAATTGCTGCAGACAAGTTCCGCAAGCAAGGAAGTTTTATGAACAGGGGTCATTTTATTTGGCCTCATCTCGTGCAATACAACCTTTATGTTTCTTTTCGCCAACTGATATGCAACCTCTGATCCAGCTAAACCGCCGCCAGCAATGTGTACCACATGTGGTCTCATAAGTAAGATTTCCTCAGCTTCAAAAGATTTCCGGTTTCAAGGTTCACAAGTTCAACATCATCAAAAATTTTACGAATCAAGTAAAGCCCAAAGCCCCCTTCCCTTTCGGGTGAGGGTAGAGAAACTTTGTGAAAAATCGCTGGATCAACCTTATCACCGTAATCCCTCAGAGTTACCAAGAATTCCTTAGTTAAATCGCACCAGCTAAATGCTATCCTGATAACCTTTGACGAGTCTGACTTGTAGGTGTGTTTTATGATGTTGGCCATCGCTTCGTTCAAACCAAGCTCAACGTCCCAAATTTCCTGTTCCTGTAACCGGCACATTTTAAGAAACGCAGAAAGCGCTGCACGAGCTATCCTAATACTTTCAGGTCTCGAATTCACTATCATTACCACCACAGTGTTATTCACGTTGCCACCGCCTTGCTTTCGATTTAACTCCAAGACAATAGAGGTATTCATCCAACGCGCTTCCAAAGAACAGCCAATATTTTTGTTCCACCTCTAACTGCCTTTTGTAGGTTTCCTGAACAGGAATTTTAAGGTGTTTCGAAAGTTTTTCCAAATCGTGGTGCAGCAACCGCTTTTCGACGAAAATCAAGTCATCTTGTTCTACTTCAACTTCAGCGTCGTGGTAAAGCAACTGATCGTAGCTCACCACGCCATCAAATCGAACGTATCGATCTACGACAAGTGCTTGTCTAACCGCTTCAAATTTCTCCGTACAGGGTGACGATAGGCAAAATCTAACTTTTGCTTCTGTTAAAACGCACGTTGAAGGGAACACATACAGATCTTTCTTGCCAATGTTCACGACCTGCGTTGCCAACTGGGAAAAACGATTCCTCCAGTTGATCCTCGTCTCAAAATCACCTACATCTAAAACCCCGACTATTCGCTCGCCCTTCCAGCTTTCAAGAAGCTGTGCCATTTCCACTATTTCACGAGGATACCTTCTTCTCTCTAAAACAGTCCTTTCCACATAATTTCGAATTAACTCCATGGGAATTTCATCTTTTTCAATTCCAACGACAACTGGTCCTACGATGCTGTCAAATTTTACAAGCAAAAGTTGTTTATCGTTGATGGTGAAAGAAATTGGAACATCACACTCGAAAGCAGCTGATAAAATCGGATATTTCTCAAAATCAAGGCCAAAATCGTCGCGAAGAATTTCTCCATGAAGTGAAATGTACAGGTTCATCTTTTCACACTCCGATTAACTCTTTCCTCCAGCGAATAGATACAACCACAATAATTCTGTCTGTACAAACCAAGCTTCTTGCTCATCTCCACACTTTGTCTGAATCCATCTTGCTTCTTAAAGTCAAACATAAGAAAGTTCAAACCGTGGTTTCTCGCAATAACACTACCAACAGCGCTGATGTAGCTGGAATTCTTCTTCGGACTCGTGGTCAACGTTGTACAAAAATCTCTTATGTTCATCTGCAGAGCTTGTTGAGCTGTTCTCTGCAACCTATGTGCAATGCAAGCTTCGCATCTTCTTGATCTCTCACCGAGATCTTCAAGTCCTTTTATGCTTTGCTTCCAATCTTCACGCCCAGATTCATCAGTTATCAAAGTCAAATTCCAAGCTCTTGCAAGCTGCTCCGTGGCTTCAAATCGTCGTTTAAACTCTTCGCACGGCTCTATGTTCGGGTTGTAAAAGTACAAAATTGGCTCCCAACCATTTTGTTTGAGCCTTAAAATCGCGACTGTGGCATCAGGTGCACAGCAGACGTGCAGCAGGACACGCATTTAAAACTTCCTCTCACTGTCCAAAAGCAGGGTGACAGGTCCATCGTTGACTAACTCCACCTCCATGTGAGCACCAAAAATCCCTTGCTCAACTTTTTTTGTCTTCGCTTTCAATTTACTCAAGAATGCCTCGTAAAAGCCTTTCCCAAGTTCAGGCGAAGCTGCTTCACTGAAGGATGGTCTTCTACCCTTGCGACAATCCCCGTAAAGTGTGAACTGAGAGATGACCAACAGCTCTCCGTCAACATCGAGAACACTGAGGTTCATTTTTCCCTGTTCGTCTTCGAAGATGCGCAGATTCAGTATTTTTTCGCACATCCATTCCAAATCAGCTTCAGTGTCTCTGCTGCCAACGCCTACGAAGACCAGCAAACCTTTCCCAATCGCCCCAACCAATTTTCCATCTACTGAAACCGAAGCTCTGTGAACTCTCTGAACAACGGCCCTCAAAGTTGCTAACCCCTTTCCACGCTGATGATCCCCTCTAATCCCAAGATAGCCTTTTTGGCTTCTTCAAGTTGCTGTAAGCCCAGTACCTGTACACCTACCATGGCGATTGAATAGTTCCATCTTGTGACCTGAAATTCAGCCTTTTCGATTCTCACACCAATATTTTCAAGAGCTTGAACGATTTTTCCTATGAGACTTTTATCTCTCAGTTCAATAACCAACGATGTCTCGTAGTAGCGCTGAGTAGTTCCGTTCCATCGAGCTGAGAATATCCTGTTTGGATCAATGTTTTTGACGTTTGAACATGTCGCCTTGTGAATGGCCATCCCGCGTCTTCCCGCAATCCCGACGATCTCATCTCCTGGAATCGGTCCGCAGCATTTTGCAAGACGAATCTCGATGTTCTTCACTCCTGACACCTCTATTTCGGACAGTAACGAACTGGTCCGATGTTTCTTGATCACGTGTCCTTTCTGCTTTTCGGTAATTGGTTTGAGAAGATTCAGAAGATCTCCAAAAGTTATAGTACCCTCACCAATGCGACTGTAGAATTCCTCTTCGGATATACCCTGCCCTTGCAGGTACTTTTTGACAACTTCGCTTTCCAAAATCTCTTCAATTGACTTTGACAGGCGTCTTGCGACTTTCCTTATGACGTCTTTGCCTCTTTCGATCAGGGCAGTTTGGAGTTGCTCGCGGAAAAATTTTCTGATCTTCGCTTTGGTTCTCGGCGATTTAGCATACTTCAACCAGTCAAGGCTTGGTCTGGGTCCTGATTTGTTCACGATAATCTCAACTATGTCGCCATTCTGAAGCTGATAGTTTATTGGAACCAGTCTACCGTTCACTCTTGCGCCGTTAAATCTGTGCCCTATATCCGTGTGAACTGCATACGCAAAGTCTATCGGGGTAGCCCCAAGGGGAAGATGCTTGATCTCACCCTTGGGTGTGAATACAAAAACTTCGTCCATTTGAAGTTCTTTTTTCAAATCTTCGAGTCTAGCCAAATCCTTCGACAGTTCCTTCCTCCATTCGAGCAGTTGCGTTACCCACTTTTGCATGACCTTGATGTTGATTCCCTCTTTGTAAATCCAGTGGGCTATCAAACCGTATTCCGCTTCAGCATGCATTTGTCTATCCCTTATCTGGACCTCGAGAGGTTCACCATAACCGGTTATGACGGTTGTATGAAGTGACCTGTAACCATTTGACTTCGGAGCTGCGATATAGTCCTTTATTCTACCAGGCAACGGTTTCCAGATGCTGTGGACTATGCCAAGGACGTTGTAACAAGTTGGTATATCGTCAACTATTGCCCTTATACCAAAAAGATCGTATATCTCGTTGAAATCCTTCCCCTTCTCCTTCAGCTTCTGCCAGATGCTGTAGTAATGCTTGAACCGCCCTTCAATAGTCGCAACTATTTCATGTTCCAAGAGGGCAGCCTTTAGGGTCTCAACGTACTCCTTGATTCGCTGTTCCCTTTCCTTTTTCTTCTCTGCAACAAGGTTTTTGATCATGTTGTACTCGTTTCTGTAAAGAACTTTGAACGAAAGATCCTCCAGTTCCCATTTGATGGAGTATATTCCGAGTTTGTGCGCTATCGGTGCGTAGATCTCCAGAGTCTCCATAGCTTTGTACATTCTTTTCGATTCATCGCGTACATAGTCAATCGTGCGCATGTTGTGGAGCCTATCGGCAAGCTTGACGAAGATCACCCGTATGTCCTCCGCCATGGCAAAGAACATCTTCTGTATTGTTTCCAGCTTCAAACGCGAGTCAGTCGAACCAACTGGCGCGTTGAGTTTACTTACCTTCGTAACACCATCGACGATTCGTGCAATCTGTTTGCCAAATTCTCTTTCTATGTCATCCAGCTTCACCTTACCGTTGCTGTCCTCAACGGCATCGTGCAACAAAGCTGCCACAAGGGTGTCAACGTCAACATTCATTTGAGCAAGAATCTTGCAAACTTCAACCGGATGAGCAACAAAGGGCTCGCCCGATTCTCTGTAATCTCCTTCGTGGGCGTAAGCCGCTAATTTATAGGCTTTTTCGAGCCTCTCCAAATCCTCTTCCAAAAGCTTAATGGAGGACACAGCAACAATTTGCCTGACTGCTTGCGATACGGTCAGCATCCTTTCACCTTATTCAAAATTTTATCACGTCTGATCATCTTGCTTAAGATAGGTTACCAAGGCTGCAAGATCTGCCGGGGTGATCCCCGGGATCTTAGAGGCCTCGTACACTGTCTTTGGCTTGTTCCTTGAAAGTTTTTCAATGGCTTCTGTTGAGAGATTTGTGATCCTGCGATAGTCTGTATCAGCAGGTATCCTGAGTTTTTTCATGTTCTCTATAAATTTGAGCTCTTCAAGCATTCTGTCCACGTAATCCTCGTATTTTGCCACAAGTTCAACTTGCTCAGCGACCTCTGAATCTTCAATCGGATTCGGGTCTAGAAACTTGATCTGACTATATGAAAGTTGCTGCCTCTTCAGAAGCTGCATTAGATTGACCGGCTGACGGAGTGGGGGAGTTCCCAGCTGAACGAGTACATCGTTTACCTGTTGCGTTGGTTTGACGATAGTGGACCTCAGCCTGTCAATTTCCGATTCTATAGTCCTCTTGAGTTTTTGCACACGATCGTAAAACCATCTCGGAATAAGGCCGATTTGGTAACCTTTCTCCGCTAATCTTAAGTGCGCGTTATCGTGTCTGAGAAGCAATCGATACTCAGCACGAGAAGTGAGTAGTCTATAGGGCTCATCGACGCTCTTGTTAACAAGATCGTCTATCATCACACCAATGTAAGCTTCGGATCTATCAAGAATTAAGGGCTTGTCTCCCCGCAGCTTTTGCGCTGCATTTATTCCAGCGATTAATCCCTGCGCAGCTGCTTCTTCGTAACCACTTGTACCGTTCACTTGACCGGCAAGGAACAGACCTTCAACTAATTTGCTTTCCAAAGTGGGATAAAGCTGCGATGGGTCCATGTAGTCGTATTCAATTGCATACGCCGGTCTCGTTATGACTGCGTTTTCCAAGCCTTCGATTGAATGTACAATTTCGTACTGTACCTCCAGTGGCAAGCTTGTACTTAAACCGTTCAAATAGTACTCTGTCGTCGTTGTTCCTTCGGGTTCAACGAAGATTTGGTGAGACAGTTTGTCCGGAAACTTCACAACCTTATCCTCTATGGATGGACAATAACGTGGCCCCTTACCAGTTATGAGCTTGATCTCACCATACAAAGGCGAAAAGGCAAGGTTTTTCCTTATGATTTCATGAGTTTTGGGGTTTGTGTAAGTTAACCAGCATGGATACTTCTTGGGCAGTACCTTGGGTTCGCTGAAATGTGAAAAAGCCAAAGGTTCATCTGCTGTGTCCTGCCTTTTCATCTTGGAAAAATCTATGCTCCTACCCAAAATTCTCGCGGGAGTACCTGTTTTAAATCTTCCAATCTTTATTCCAAATTTTGCTAGCGATTCTGAAATACCGTGTGCAGGTGAGTCACCAAGTCTACCAGCTTCAAAAGTTTTCCTGCCGATGAAGATTATCCCGTTCAAGAACGTCCCAGCTGTTATTATCACCGTTGGAGCGATATAGGTCACTCCAAGTTTGTCTGTAACACCCTTAACCTTTCCTTTCTCCACGAGAACTTCACAAACATCCGAATGTTTTAGAAACAAATTCTCAGTTTGTTCGAGTTTCTTTTTCATCAACTGGCTGTAGGCAACTTTGTCAATCTGAGCACGCAAAGCCCTCACAGAAGCTCCCTTGCTGGTGTTCAACATCCTCACGTTTATCATGGTTTCGTCGGTAGTCTTTGCCATTTCCCCACCGAGGACATCTATTTCCCTCACAACTATACCTTTTGCAGGACCACCAATCGCTGGGTTGCAAGATGCCCATGCAACCCGGTCAAGATTGTTGGAGAGAAGAGCCACTTTGAAACCAAGTCTCGCAGCAGCCAAAGCCGCTTCAACGCCAGCGTGACCGGCACCTACAACTATCACGTCATGACGTTCTTGAATCAGTCTTCATCACTCCCTGAACTGTTCTTGAACACCCTTTGCTTTCTTCTTAAAGCTCTTATGATTCCAATACCCGACTGAATAAGAGCAATGGCGATGATTATCAACAACGCTTGCCAGAAACCTGTCGTGAAAATTCCAAGTACGTTGAGAATCAGAATAACGGCAATAGCCAGCGATGTAAGTCCAGACGGAAAACCTCGACGAATCATGTCCCTCGTTCCAAAATAAGTAAACAACGCTGCAAAGAATGCCATAACCAGTCTACCAAAGGTCATTTCGATCAAATTGAATGTACTCAGTAAAAGCATTGTCCCGATGAATATCAACAGGACTGCAAATGCCATGTGTTATCGACCTCCTGGCTGAATTTTAACACTTCTATGTAACAGATCTGGTTCGTTTGTTCATAACTATCATGATAGAATTTATTTAGAGGTGCTGATATGAGAGTTCTAATCACAAACGACGATGGTGTCACATCGATTGGCTTGATAACCCTTGCGAAGGTTTTTGCAGAGGAACACGAGGTTATCGTTGTTGCACCTGAGTCAGAACAAAGTGCAACCGGTCACGCAATAACCGTTAGGATGCCCATTTGGGTCAAAAGGGTGAAGGTCTTGGAAGATTTTCCGGTCTATGCGACGACTGGTACACCAGCGGATTGTGTAAAAATAGGTGTGGAAGTTCTCGCAAAAGGAAAAATAGATCTGGTGCTCAGCGGGATAAACATTGGTTACAACTTGGGCACGGACATCGTGTACTCCGGTACAGTCTCCGGTGCGCTCGAGGGTGCTTTGCTAGGAATACCTTCAGTAGCGTTATCTGCCCCTATGAAGGAAAATTTTGACTTTTATTCGGCAGCAAAGTTTGTTCTGGGATTTGTAAGAAATTTTGATTTGAGACTTATTGAGAATTTTTCCGCTTTGAGTATGAACTTTCCAGAGGGAACTATCAAGGGATGGAAAGCAGCTAAACAAAGCAGAAGAAGGTATGCAGATAAGTTTGAGCAGAGAAAAGATCCGGCCGGTAACATTTACTATTGGATGTACGGTGATGTCATCGAGGATGACACGGATCCTGATGTGGACTATCAAGTTGTCAAAAGCGGCTATGTATCAGTCACACCCATAAGTGTTTTCATGATGCACAGCAATATCTTTGAGAGGTTGAAGGAGGTAGAGAAGAGTGAGAAAGATAAGACTTTTAGGTGATCCGATCCTGCGCAAGCGAGCCAAAAAAGTTGAGAATATAGATGA
>FWWL01001933.1_pt1 | contig 46193 bp, 42 predicted proteins | sample 2228331 | NCBI WGS metagenome assembly FWWL01 (sample SAMEA103939775, study PRJEB20133) | metagenome | reverse complement strand
GACGCATCCCGATGACGGCATAGGCTTTCTTGGCGGACACGCGCGGGATGAACACCTCTCTGGGGGTGAAGGTCGGGATAGGCAACGCAAAGCTGTCCCGTATCAGTTGGCGTATCAGCGCCCGATTTGTCCTTCTCATAAGGACAATTAATACCCGATTTGTCCTTCTCAGGCGGATGCTTTCACCAATCCGAAGTGAGCGTAACCACTGGAAGATAGAGCAACAGGCGTGCCTCTTCGGCTATCGCAGGCTCTGGATGGTTTGCAAGCTCTTGCAAGCTCGGGCAACCCTGCCAAAACTCAATCGCCGACAACGCCCACAACAACTCCCGCTTCCCAACCCGCTTGTCCGACGCAGACCGCTCCACTACCTCCCGAATCGCAGGCACTGCCGACACCCCACAGTCAATCAACGCCTGAACAAGGTAATCGTCCGCAGCGGTGTAAACAGGGAGACGGGCAATTCGCTCAATCAGCCACGCTACCCGCTTATCAGGGGGAACCTGCATCAACTCCACTCGCAAAGCATTCACAGGATCACGCGCATAAGCAATCCCTGCCAACTCGGCAAACGCCGTGCGCACTCCACGCCCATAAGCCTCCACCGCCATCTCCACTAAATGACGCACCACCACTATCTCCAGCGAGGGTAGCTCGCCACTGCGCACGCGGTCTTCAATCCGCTCTTTTGCAAAGGAGTCTTTCAGGGCTTCGCGTGAAAGTCCCACCGCTTGCAAGTACACCTCCACCTTGTGGCGCCACTGGGCGTCGGTGGTGGGTGTGCCACACAGCACTTCGGCTTGCAGGCGGGCAAAATTGGCGCGGAAAAACGGCTCTTTGCCGAATTTGGGTTCCAGAGCCTGCAGTTTAGGCAAGGTGGAGGGGTCTCCCAGTCTGCCTAATGCGGTGAGAATGGCTATGTAGAGATGTCTGCCTGGGGGTGCTGAAAAACCGCACGCAAGATTGCTGAAGCTTGTCGTAGTGTCAGACGGGTGAGTGAGCCAGTCCACGAGGGCTTGGCTTTTGGTGCGGTCTTTTTGCAGTCCGATGCGACGTGCCTCGGCAATTTGGGCGCCTATTTGGGGCGTTCCAAGAGAGTGTTGAAGCCATTTTTGCACTTGTGGGTTGGATGTGTGAGGGAGTAGTGGAGATTGTGCGGGTTTCTCTTGGGCAAATACGCTCCCGCCCACTCCTATCAGTAGTCCAATCAAAATAACCATCTGTGTTCTCATCTTAATCTCCTCCTATTACCTGTTTCCTCCTCCCGATTCGCCTCTTCGCTCCTCAAATCGCGGAAGCTCGGTTAGCAAATCTTGGTAGTTCGGGAACGCTCTCCTTCACAAAGGTTCCAGAATGAGCTACAATAATGATTGCCGTATGGACATCCAGCAAAATCGCACGAAGGAGTATCCCCCCTCACGCTTAGAGTTGCTTTACCATCAAATCTGATTTGTAGCCTATCATAATCCTGTGCCCAAATGGTAAAGATAGCACATACCTGCAAGACCAAAACTGCTCTAAACCGTGTCATGATGCGCGTCATCCTCCGAGATTTAAGCACGAATTATCGATACCCTATAGCCCACCGCCAAGTCAAGTCCAAAAGGGCGATTTTTTTTGATACTTTCGTGTCATCAGGAGGGACACTTGCACCAGCGAATCACCTCCATCAGGTGAGACGATGCAAAAACGCAAAGTATGCATCCTTACAAGAGACCCGCTGCTGAAACTCTATCTGGAACAGAGGCTGAACAACTGTGCCGAGGTGGAACTGGTCACCAGCACCGTGCTGTCCGACGCCACCCTCGTGGAGCATCGCCTGCTCACGCCCAACGAAATCCAGCTGCTTCAGACGGTGGCGAACTGTGGGAGTGTGGAAAAGGCAGCAAAGGCGATACCGCGCTCCGTTACTACTTTGAAGCGCGAGTTGGCAGTTATTCGGGAGAAGTTGGGGGTGCGCACTACCTTGCAGGCAGTTGTGTGGGCGCTTCGCCACGGGGTTATTCGCTGAGAGGCTCGCTGTCGGTCAGAATTTGCGCTACATGCTGGACATCTTTGTCGCCTCTGCCCGAAAGGTTGATGAGAATGAGTGAGTTCGGTGGTAGTTGGGGGGCGAGGGTTTGCAGGTAGGCGAAGGCGTGGGCGCACTCCAGCGCGGGGATGATGCCCTCGTGTCGTGCCAGCCACGCAAACGCACCTAACGCCTGCTCGTCCGTCACCGCCACATATTCCGCCCGCCCGATTTCCTTCAGATAGGCGTGCTCTGGACCCACGCCTGGGTAGTCCAGCCCTGCCGAAACGGAATGCGTGCGCCCGATTTGCCCATGCTCATCTTGAAGAACGAGGCTCGCGCTGCCGTGCAGGACGCCATACTCACCCGCCACGAGGCTGGCAGAGTGCGCGCCCGTCTCGATGCCTTTGCCCGCCGCCTCCACGCCAATCAGGCGCACACCCTCATCTTCAATAAAGGGATAGAAGATACCAATCGCGTTGCTACCACCGCCCACACATGCCAGCACCACATCGGGCAGGCGACCCGCGTATGCCAGCATCTGCTCCTTTGCCTCGCGTCCAATCACCGCCTGAAAATCGCGCACCATCATCGGATAGGGATGCGGACCGACGCAGGAGCCGATAATGTAATGTGTGGTGCGCACATTGGTCACCCAGTCGCGGATGGCTTCGCTGGTGGCGTCTTTCAGCGTGGCGGTTCCGCTGTGCACGGGGTTCACCTTCGCGCCCAGCAGGTGCATCCGGAACACATTCAGCGCCTGTCGCCTCATATCCTCAGCGCCCATATAAATCTCGCATTCCAATCCCAGCAGAGCACAAGCGGTGGCGGTAGCGACACCGTGCTGACCTGCGCCCGTCTCGGCAATAATGCGCTTCTTGCCCATGCGTTTCGCCAGCAACGCCTGCCCCAGCGCGTTATTGATTTTGTGCGCGCCCGTGTGGCACAGATCCTCGCGCTTGAGGTACACCTGATGTCCCGTGGCACCGCTGAGGTTCGCCGCAAAGTAGAGCGGTGTCGGACGCCCCGCGAAGGTGATGAGATAGTAGTTCAGCTCGCGCTGGAAGTCGGGGTCGTCGCGTAGATGCAGGTAAGCATCTGTCAACTCGTCCAGCGCAGGGATGAGCGTTTCGGGCACATAGCGCCCCCCATACCGACCGAAATAGCCCTTCTCATCGGGCATCGAATAACGGCTCATGGCAAAAGTGTACCTCAACTGCCCGAATCGCGCCTCCATTCACGGGACAGGTATACTTCGTTCACGATGGCACGCAAAGCGAGGGCGATTCCGCTAACGCAAGTGGAGATACGCGACCAGTTCTGGGAGCCGCGCCTGCAGACCAACCGTCGCATCACCCTGCCACACCTGTTCGAGCAGTTGGAGAGTGCGGGCAACATCCCCAATCTGCGCCTCGCTGCTGAGGGCAAGCGCGAGGGGTATCAAGGTCCCGTCTACATGGACTCCGACCTCTACAAGGCGATGGAAGCGGCAGCGTATGTGCTGGCACTCCATCCTGATGACCCCATCCGCGAGAAGCTCGACGAGGTGATTGGCATCCTGGAGCGGGCACAAACGCCCGAGGGCTACCTCAATAGCTATTTTCAGGTGGTCACGCCCGACAAACGCTGGAGCAACCTGCGCGATTGGCACGAACTCTACTGCGCAGGACACCTATTTGAGGCTGCGGTCGCCCATTATGAAGCCACCGGGAGTGACCGCCTGCTGAAGGTTGCCACGCGCTATGCGGACTACATCGATTCGGTGTTTGGCGACGCGCCGGGCAAGCGCAAGGGCTACTGCGGACACCCCGAAATTGAACTGGCACTCATTCGTCTCTATCGCGCCACGGGCGAACCCCGCTACCTGAATCTCGCCCGCTTTTTCCTGACCCATCGCGGAAGCAAATTCTTCGCGCAGGAACATCATATCCCGCTCGACCAGTACGACGGCTCCATCTGGCAAGACAATGTGCCGCTTGCCGAGCATAAGGAGATTGTGGGGCACGCGGTGCGCGCGGGCTATCTGTTCGCGGGCACAACCGACCTGGTCGCCGAGACGGGTGACGAGACGCTCCTGCGCATGCTGTCGCGCGTGTGGGACAACACCATCCATCGGCGCAGCTACATCACGGGCGGTATCGGCAACGAGGCAAGGCACGAGGGCTTCACCCGCGATTATGAGCTGCCGAACCGCACCGCCTATCAGGAGACCTGCGCCTCTATCGCGCTCATCTTCTGGGCACACCGTATGGGGCTTCTCTTGGGCGAAGCGCGCTTCTTCGATGCGCTGGAGCGTGCGCTCTACAACGGCGCGCTGGCTGGCATCTCGCTCAGTGGCAACCGCTTTTTCTATGTGAACCCGCTGGAAAGCGACGGCACGCACCACCGTCGCGCATGGTACAGCTGTGCCTGCTGTCCGCCCAATATCGCCCGTCTGCTGGCGTCGCTGGGCGGCTATCTCTACGCGCAGAGCGAGAGCGACCTGTGGGTCAACCTTTATGTGGAGAGCCGGGTGCAGACCGAACTGGCAGGGCACAAGGTGAAGCTGGAGGTGCTGACCGAATATCCGTGGCGAGGCGTGGTGCATGTGGCGGTTCGCCCCGAATCGCCCACGCGCTTCGGACTGCACCTGCGCCTGCCCAGCTGGTGCGAAAGCCCCACCCTCAAGGTGAACGGCGTGCCCGCCATGCTCACCCGTGAGCAAGGCTATGCCGTTATTCGTCGCGAGTGGCGCGAGGGCGACCGCGTGGAACTGCACCTGCCGATGGAACCCCGTCTGATGGAGGCGCACCCGCAGGTGGAAGCCGACCGCTGGCAGGTCGCCATCCAGCGCGGTCCAATTGTCTACTGCTTGGAGGGGTGCGACCAACCTGTGCCGTTGAGGCTAATGGCGGTGCGCACGGAGGGCAATCTGGAAGCGCGCTGGGAATCGGGACTGCTCAATGGGGTCATCGTGGTGGAAGGTGACGCGCTCGCCCTTGCCGACGAATCGGACTGGGGCGACATGCTCTATCGCCCGCTCAAGCCGCGCAAGCCGACCCGATTCCGCGCCATCCCCTACTACGCCTGGGATAATCGCGAGCCGTGCCCCATGCGCGTCTGGATGCCCGCCGTGTGAAACTTCGCCTTCGGGTAAAATCTGCCTTTAGTGAGGCGACTTGTTCTGCTTTTCTGGAGCGTGAGCGGGCTGGTGCTGTTGGGGCAGGGGCAGATGCCCTCAACGCCTGACCTAACTCAGCGCCCGCAAGTAGTGGTGGTGCTCTATGTCCAGCCAGACGGCTCCCATCTGATGACTTGGACCTTCGATCGGCGCATACCCCATGCCCAGGTGCGCGAGCGCGTGGTGCACTATCAGCAGCTGAGCCAACAGCCCGTGTCGCAATTGGAGATTCGTGATGATAGCCTCAAGCGCAACCCGCGCCCCGACAACCTTTTGACCACTGTGAGCTTCTACACCGCCGGGCTGGTCAACCTTCACGAGGGCACGGTTGCGCTCACCCCGCTTGCCCGCACCTTCGCGGACCTCGATCGGCTCCACATCTACACCATCCTGCCCCAGCAGACGAGTTATCAGGGCTATCCGCTCTATGCCTCGCCCCACTTGAGGCTCTGGGCGCAGACCGAACCCCGCATGTGGCGATTTGTGTTGACCATCACCACGCACGAGCCGAGCCTGCTGGAGATACCGCTCAAGCGCCCTCCGCCCAAGAAGCCTGCGCCACCGCCCGCCCAGCGCACGAACCATCGGCTACTGTGGGGCGTTCTCGGTACCGTGCTGGTCGCCCTGCTGGTGGGAGCAGGGATCTACTTCTATGTGGCGTATCTTCTCAAGCGACAAACGCCAAGCCAAACCGTCCAAAGAGAAATCCACAGCAACACAGGAGGTTAGACCATGAACTACGAGCTGGAAACGCTTTTGCGTGAGGCGTTCGCCCTGCGCGCATCGGATGTGTTTATCAAGGCAGGTGCACCCCCTGTGATGCGCCTGCACGGCAAAATTGCGCCTTTCGAGCAGTATCGCGAGCCGCTCACACCCGCACAGAGTCGCGACCTCTGCTTCAGCATCATGACGCACGAACAAATTGCCCGCTTCGAACACCGACTGGCAATCGACCTTGCCTTCACTGTGAGCGATGTGTGTCGCGTGCGTGCGAATGTGTACCAACAGCGCCAAACGGTTGCCGGCGTCTTCCGTCTCATCCCCTTACAGCACTGGCGGTTGGAGGAGCTGTGGGTGGACGAGCCAGAAATCGCGCAGGTGCTTGCCAACCTCACACGCTACCGACAAGGACTCATCCTGGTGACAGGGCCCACCGGCTGCGGTAAGTCCACCACCCTCGCCGCGATGATCGACCTCATCAACGAGGAACGGCGCGGGCACATCGTCACCATCGAAGACCCTATCGAGTTCGTGCATCAGGATAAACAGTGCATCGTCAGCCAGCGCGAGGTGGGCATCGACACCGAATCGTTCATCGACGCGATGCGCGTAGTTGTGCGCGAAAGCCCCGATATTATTCTCATCGGCGAGATGCGCGATGTGGAGACGATGCAGGCATGTATGCAGGCGGCTGAGACGGGACACCTGGTGTTCTCCACCGTGCACACTCCCAGCGCGTATGAGACGATGGACCGTATCGTGAACATGTTCCCGCCACAGGACAAGAAGCATATCCTCCAGCGACTGGCGAACAGCCTGCGCGGTATTGTGGCGCAGAAGCTGGTGCCCCGCGCCGATGGCAAAGGGCGCATCGCCGCTGTGGAGATTATGATTAACACGCCCACCGTCGAAAAGATGATCGAGGATGGACACATCAGCGATATTTACAAGGCGATTGCAGAGGGCGCACACTGGGGCATGCGCACGATGAACCAGTGCCTGTTCGGCTATGTGCAGAAGGGGCTGATTACGCCCGAAGAGGCACTCAGCTACGCAGGCATCCATTCCGAGCTGCGCCAGATGTTGCGCCGTATGTGAGCGTGGGCACGACCGTGCTCAGCCAGAACCGTTATGCCTGTACCGCGACTGGATACCGTTTGCCTGTTGCACCCGGAGGAGGTGCCACCCTCGCACGAGAGCCTGCGCGTGCTCAGCGTGTTCAATCCGGGCGTGGCGCAGGTGGGCGACGAGGTGTGGCTCCTCGTGCGCGTCGCCGAAGCTCCACGCGAACGGCGTCCGGGCTTCGTCGGACTGCCACGCTATGTGCCGGGCAAGCCCCCACCCCACATCGACTGGCTACCTGAACATGCGGTGGAACCTATCGACCCGCGCGTGGTGCGCCTGCGGGCAACAGGGCACATCCGACTGACCTTCACCTCGCACCTGCGACTGGTGAAACTCGACACCACAGGCAAGCAGGTTCAACAGATTGCGCCCGCGCCCACCATGCGCCCCGAAACCGAATGGGAGAGTTATGGGGTTGAAGACCCGCGCATCACACCGCTCAACGGGCGCTACTACTTCACTTATGTAGCGGTCTCGCCACACGGGGCGTGCACCGCGCTCGCCTCCACCACCAATTTCCAGACCATCACCCGACATGGCATCATCTTCCCGCCCGAAAACAAGGATGTCTTGCTCTTCCCGGAGCGCATTCAGGGCGAGTATACCGCGCTCCATCGCCCGAACCCGAACACCCACTTCCACCCGCCCGAAATGTGGATTGCCTACTCGCCCGATCTGATTCGTTGGGGACGCCATCAGCCGCTCTATGGCGGTGGACGCGACTGGGAGAGCGACCGCGTCGGGGGCAGTGTGCCCCCTCTTCGCCTGCCAGAGGGCTGGCTCGAAATCTATCACGCCACGCGCCGCCCACCCGATGGGCAGGGCGTCGGCATCTACACCGCCGCCGCGATGCTGTTGCACCCCGACGAGCCAGCACACATCCTAAAGCTCAGCGCGGAACCGCTCCTTGTGCCCGAAGCCGATTTCGAGCGCGAAGGCTTCGTGCCCAATGTGATTTTCCCGACGGGAGCCATCCTGCGGGACGACCAACTGCTGATTTACTACGGCGCCGCCGACACCTGCACGGGCGTGGTCGAGCTCTCCCTGCAACAGGTGCGGGCGGTTTTGAAGTATACTACAAGTGGGTGAGCGCATGGCTCAGCGGGAGCAATCGCACCCGACGCAGGAATATATGCCTGGTTATCTACGCGCCTACGAGGCGGGATGGCTGCGCGAGCGAGTGGATTCCGCGCTGGAACTGCTGAACAAGCCCTGCCGTGTGTGCCCGCGCTACTGCAAGGTGGACCGCCTACAGGATGAACATGGGGCATGTCTCATCGGACGCTATGCGGTCGTTGCCAGCGCGTTCCCCCACTTTGGCGAGGAGGATGTCCTGCGCGGCTGGATGGGGTCGGGCACCATCTTCATGAGCGGGTGCAACCTGCGCTGTGTCTTCTGCCAGAACTATGATATTTCACAAGTGGTGAACGGCACGCGTGTCACGCCCGAACAACTCGCCGCGCTGATGTTGCGCCTCCAGCAACTCGGCTGTCATAACATCAACATCGTCACGCCAGAGCATGTGGTGCCGCAGGTCATCGAAGCGCTCTATCTGGCGGTCCAGCAAGGGCTGAGCCTGCCACTGGTATACAACACCAGCGCGTACGATTCGCGTGAATCGCTACAAGTGCTGGACGGACTGGTGGACATCTATATGCCCGACTTCAAAGTGTGGACGCATGAGAGCGCACGACGCTACCTCAAATCCAAAGAGGACTACGCCGAAGTCGCCCGCGAATCGATCCGCGAGATGCACCGTCAGGTGGGCGACCTACAAATCGACGCGCTGGGATTGGCATATCGAGGTCTGCTGATACGCCACCTGATGATGCCCGGTCTGGTGGAGGAAACCAAAGCCATTCTAAAGTGGATTGCCGAAACGCTGGGACCAAACACCTATGTGAACTTGATGGCACAATACTATCCTGCGAACAAGGTGGAAGAGGGCTACCCTGAAATCAACCGTTCACTCTATCGCGAGGAGTATCTCGAAGCACTTGAGTACGCTCAATCGCTGGGCTTGCGCCTCGATCGGCGTAGCGTGCGCGAGGGGCTTCTGCTCCCACTGGGCAGCCGACGCCTGCTAAGCCTCAGATAAACGCCTTGCCATTTCGCCCTTTGCACGGGCGAGACGCCCGTGCTACAGTGGCTTGGGCGTCTCGCCCAAGCAGGCACACGGGCGGGACGCCCTAGCTACTTCGCCATTCGCTTAAATAAAAAGGGAGCGACAGGTAAAGGAGAGCAAAACCTGCCGCTCCAAAGAGAGGTGTGTAGTTGCTTGCCACCTTTTAAGACGATTCACGCCCCCCAAAAGTTCCCGCTCCCTGCCCTACTTAGGTACAATACGCCCAGTGGCGAAGCGCGTGAGTGCATTAAGGCAGGCGGTGCAGTTGATTGAGCAGGCGGAAACCTGCCTGGTGGTCTGCCATCTGAACCCGGATGGTGACACGCTGGGCAGTGGGCTGGCGCTCTATCATGGGCTACGCGCCATGCGCAAGCACACTGTCCGCCTGCTGTGCCATGACCCTGTGCCTGAAATCTACCGTTTCCTGCCGGGCAGTGAGGCGGTGGAAACGGCGCAACAGCCTATCACGGTGTACGACCTCGCGCTGGTGTGCGACATGAGCCAGCTGAACCGTGCCGGGCGACATGAGCCGCTCATTCGCGCCGCGCGGCGCATCCTGCAGATTGACCACCATGTGCCGCAAGAGGCATTTGCCGATGTGTGTTTGGTGGACGAGAGCGCGGCGGCGACCGCCGAGATTGCCTATCGGCTTCTGCGCGCCCTGCGCGTGCCTCTCACGCCCGAAATCGCCACCTGCCTGATGACAGGCATCGTCACCGACACCTTCTCCTTCAAATTTCCGAACACCACACCGCGCACCCTGCGCATCGCGGCGCACCTGCAAAGTTGCGGCGCGGACATCAGCGCCATCAACGAGCAGGTGTTTGAAACGCGCTCCTTCTCGGCGGTCAAGTTGCTGGGGCTGGCGTTGGCAACGCTCAAGCGCACCGATGACGGGCGCATCGCGTGGGCGGTCATCCCACGCAGTGCGTTCGAAGAAGCGGGTGCGAGCGAGGAGGAGACCGAAGGCATCGTGAACTTCGTGCGCTCCATCCACGGCGTGCAGGTGGCGATGCTGTTGCGCGAGGCGCCCAACCGCAAGATACGGGTCAGCCTGCGCAGTCGCGGCGCGATCAATGTGGCGCTGATTGCCCAGCGGTTCGGCGGGGGCGGGCACGAGAACGCCGCCGGCTGTACGCTGGAGATGAGCCTCAACGAAGCGGAACAGGCGCTCCTGCAAGAGGTTCAAAAATGGATGGCGTGCTCAACATCAACAAGCCTGCCGGCTTGACCTCCCACGATGTGGTCGACCATATCCGCACCGCCACCCGCCAAAAAGAGGTGGGACACACGGGCACGCTCGACCCGATGGCGGACGGCGTGCTGGTGATTTGCCTCGGACGCGCCACCCGCCTAACCCCCTACCTCCAACAGATGCCCAAAAAGTATCGTGGCGTCATCCAGTTCGGTGTCCGCACCACCACGCAGGATGTGGAGGGCGAGGTGTTCTCCCAGATTCCCGCACCTCATCTGACCCTGGAAGCGGTACAGGCGGTCGCCCAGCGGTTCGTCGGGCGCATCGAACAGATTCCCCCAATGTATTCCGCGGTCAAGTTGGAGGGGAAGCGACTGTATGAGCTGGCGCGTGAGGGCAAAGAGGTGGAACGCAAGCCGCGCACCGTGACCATCTACCGATTGGAGATCGAGGAGTTCCAACCGGGCGAGTTCCCGACGGCACGCTTCTATCTGGAGTGCAGTGCGGGCACTTATGTGCGCACGCTGGCGTCCGATATGGGCGACCAGCTCGGCGTCGGGGCGCACCTGAAACAGTTGACGCGCGTCGCGGTGGGACACTTCACCATAGGGGAGGCACAACCGCTGGAAACCTTCACAGACCCGGAAACCGTGTCCGCGCACCTGATCGCGCCTGCCGACGCGCTTCGCCACCTGCCCCGCTGGAAGCCGAGCGCGCCCTATCTGGAGCGACTGCTGAACGGCAGCTTCGTTCAGGCGGAGCATCCACTCTGGACACCCGGAGGCTATGTGCTGGTGATGGAGGATGATGAGCGCATCGCGCTGATTGCCCGCTGGCTCCCGCCCTTACTGCGCCCCGTGCGGGTGATTCGGGCATAGGAACTATCGTTTCGGGGCGAGCTTGGAGAGCGCAAGGCGCATCAGCGTCTGCTCGTCCGCATCGGGGTTCTCCTGCAGAGCGGCTTGCAATGCACTGCTGGCATCCCGCCGTGAGTAGCCCAGCTGAACCAACCCCGTGAGCAGTGCCTCCAAATCTGCCCCGGTGGCACGCGAGGCGACCTTCAACCGTTCGATACGCTGTTCGAAGGCGAGTTCCGCCACCTTGTCCGCCAGCTCCAGCACGAGCCGTTCCGCCAGCTTCGCGCCGACACCGGGCAGGGTGCGCAAGGTGCGCGTGTCTTTGAGCGCAATCGCGCGGGCGAGCATCTCCGGCTCCGTCGCGCTCATCAGGTTCAGCGCGAGCTTCGGACCGACCCCGCCGACCGTGATGAGCATATCGAACAGCCGTCTCTGCCACGCATCGGGAAAGCCAAACAGCTGGATGCCCTCCTCCTCGCTGAAGAGGGTGCGAATGTATAGGCTGAGGGCTTCGCCGGGTGCGGGTAGCCGCTCGCGCAGACTAACAGGCACGCGCACCTCGTAGCCGACCCCGTGAACCTCCACCAGAATGCGCTCGCCCTCTATCCCGCGAAACACACCGCTCAGCCAACCAATCATCCCCTTCGCTTACCCCTCAAAAATCTCTTTCGGTGTCAAACATAACTCCGGCAACACACCCGACTGAATCGGCTCCTCCCCACTAAACCAGCCCCGCGAGCTGTAGCCACGCTCCTCGCGAGTCAGCACCTCCACCTCTTGCCGCTCAATATCCACTGCCCACACCTCTGGCACGCCCAGCGCGTGATAGTCGTGCAGTTTGTCCCGCCATGCGCTATAAGTATCGGAGGGCGAAAGCACCTCAATCACCAAATCGGGCGCGATTTCCAGCCGTGATTGCTCCATCAGCGCGTTGAGGTCACCTGCCCGCTCGTAGGAGAGGTAGAACAGGTCGGGCTGGCGCGTGCGCAACGGCTGACGCCGAATCACAAAATCATACGGCGCAGGAAAAAGTTCGCCATATCTCTTATCCGCAAGAAATCGCCCGATTTTCAGGCTTAGACGCATTACAGCACGCTGATGCTTCAGGGTTGGAGTCGGCAATTCGATCACCTCGCCATCGATGATTTCATAGCGCGTGAGCGGCAAATTAAGATATTCCTCCCAGCTGACTGCCCTATGCTTTACTGGTTGCGCCACCATCGCTTATCACCACCCTTATTGTACCTGCCTTAGCAATTGCAAGAGGGCTGCTTTCCAGCCCTCTTCATGAGGTACACTCGTGGTCGGAGGTGAAAGACGCAACGCGCACAGCGTTAAAAGGTCTCTATGTGATTACGGACCCGCGCTTGGGTGGGGGGCATATTGCGGGGGCGCGGATGGCGTTGCAAGGCGGTGCCCGAATCATTCAGTTGCGCGACAAGGAGGCGACCACGCGCCAGCTGGTCGAGTACGCGCAGGCGTTGCGGGCGCTCACCCGCGAATATCATGCCCTGCTTATCATCAATGACCGCCTCGATGTGGCGCTCGCGGTGGAAGCGGATGGCGTGCATCTGGGGCAGGATGACCTGCCCGTGCCCCTCGCGCGACGCCTTGCGGGTGAAGAGTTCATTATCGGCGTCTCAGCTGAGACGGTGGACGAGGCGGTTCGCGCGGAGGCGGAGGGCGCGGACTATCTGGGCGTGGGACCGATGTTCGCAACCGCCACCAAACCCGACGCCGGCACGCCCGTCGGACCCGAACGCCTGCGCGAAATCAAAAGGCATGTGCGAATCCCTGTGTTCGGGATTGGAGGTATCACTTTGGCAAACGCGCCCCAAGTGCGGGAAGCGGGTGCGGACGGCATCTGCGTCATTTCCGCCATTCTGACCGCCCCTGACCCCGTAGAGGCAACACGCCAATTCATGGCGCTTTTCACTTAGATTGTTTGGTTGTTCTCTCCATTCCCTGCTCGCTCCTCGCCTTGCGCCTCTTCGGGCGGCAGTGGAATGGCTTGCACCAGTCGGATGCGATGCCCTTCCAGCGCGTGCACGCGCAGTTGCCAGCCGTTGGCGGTCACCACTTCGCCCTCGCTCGGCTGATGACCCAGCAAGCCGAACACGAACCCGCCCAGCGTGTCGAACTCCTCCGATTCGAGCGGGGTCTTGAGCAGTTCGCTGGCGTCATCGAGGTGCATGCGGGCGTCAATCAGCAGGGAGCCGTCAGGCAGGGTCTGCACAGGCTCTTCTGGCTCCACATCGTATTCATCCTGAATCTCGCCCACAATCTCCTCCACGAGGTCTTCTAAGGTGACGAGTCCTGCCGTGCCTCCATACTCATCCTGCACAATTGCCATATGGATGCGTCGGCGGCGCAGGTCTTGTAAGAGTTCCACCACGCGCTTGCTTTCGGGCACGAAGTAGGCAGGGCGCATCACCTCACGCAGGGAGAATTGGGGGGTGGGCGCACTCTCGCACAGGCGCAGGAGGTCCTTCGCGTGCAGGATGCCCAGAATGTTGTCCACACTGCCCTCATAGACGGGGATGCGCGAGTGCCCCGTCTTCCGAATCAGCGCGATGGCTTCCTGCGGGGTGGCGTCGACCGCGATGCATTTCATATCGACGCGGGGTGTCATCACCTCGCGGGCGATGGTATCCGCGAATTCGAAGATGGACTGAATCATCTCCTTCTCTTGCTCTTCGATGACGCCTTGTTCCTCGCCCGCTTCGACGAGCACGCGCAGTTCTTCCTCGCTGACAACGGGGGCGACCCGCCGCGGCTGGATGCCAAACGGTTTCAGCACGAGGCGTGTCGTGGCGTTCACCAGCCACACGGGCGGCGCGAGCAGTCGGTCGAAGAACACCATCGGCGCAGCGACGGAGAGCGCGACCCGCTCAGGGTAGGTCACCGCGATGCTCTTGGGCACAATTTCGCCCAGAATGATGTTCGCAAAGCCTGTGAGCAGGGTGACGACCACAATGCTCAGCCCATAGAGCAGGCGCGACTCCAGATATGGCTCCAGCGGTTTCAGGCTGAGATAGAGTGGCTCGGCGAGGTTGGTCGCTGCGACCGCCGATGCCAGAAAGCCCAGCAAGGTCACACCCACCTGCACGGTGGAGAGGAAGCGCGTCGGCTCCTCCTTCAACGCCATCAGATGAGGGGCGAGGCGGTGCTTCTGTTCTACAAGCAGGCGTACCCAGCTGTGGCGGATGGAGATGAGCGCGGTCTCCGCCAGCGCAAAAAAGGCATTCCCCAGCAACAAAAGTAGAATCAGCAGGAAGCTGGTGGTGGGCGTCAAGGTGGTCGTGGGTGTGGTCGCGCCCTGCACTGGCATTTGGGCGTACAGTAGCCAGATGAGTAGCCCAGTGAAGAGGGCGGTCAGCAAGAGACGCCGGCTACATGGGTTCGGATAGGGATGGGATGTCCAAGCCACTTTGCACGAGCGAGACGCCCGTGCCACTTCCTTCGCTCTATCTTGCACAGAGCTGTCTTCCATCGCGTATTTCAACCTCCTCAGCGAGGCACAAGCCAGTAGATGAGCGCCGCCAGTCCAATTCCCAGCAGGCTGCCCATAATGACCTCACGCAGGGTGTGTACCTTTGCTTCCACACGGCTCTGCGCGATGAGTGTCGCCAACAGCAGCGCCAGAATCGACGCCAGCAAGTTGCCCGACACGATGATAATCGCGATGGCGAAGAAGAATCCGAGCGCGCTATGCCCGCTCAGCACGCCGCCGTGGAACAGGCGCACCTTGCCCTGCGTCGAAAGCACCTTCGCCAGCGACACTATCACAAAGATAAGGATGGTGCCGATGGTGACGGCGACGGTCATCGTCGGCTCTGCCCGCTCCATGCGCAGCCGAATCTGCTCCAGGCGCAGGTCGCCCATAAAGAGCACCCACGCCACCACAATCGCGTTCAGCGTGGCGACCAGCACCGCGCCCGCCGCGATGTCTTTGGCGAACTTGGCGCGCGGGTCATACTGCTGGGTCGCCAAATCGACGGTCGCCTCGATCGCCGAGTTGAACATCTCGGCAATCAGCACGATGGAGATGGTGAAGAGCAGGACCAGCATCTCGCGCTTGTCGAGGCGAAACAGAAACCCCATCAGCAGAACCAGCACCACGCTGAAGAAGTGGAAGCGCATATGGCGCTGGGTGCGCACCACTGCAATAATACCCTCCAGCGCGTAGCGGAAGCTGTCCAGCGGGTTGCGCCGCCATGGGTGCTCGTCCGTTGTGCTCTCCTCCCCTGACCCATCTGCTGGGTTCACGGGTGGGATACCTGTGCGCGTGGCTTGAGCCTCTGGCTCATCAGGCTTTATGGGCGAGACGCCCAAGCCACTTCCTGTGGCTGGAGCCTCTGGCTCATCAGGCTGAATGGGCAGGATGCCCAAGCCACTGGACTGTACGGGTGTCCTGCCCGTGCCATGAGTGGGCGGGGAGGGAGGCGGTGCAATAGCGTCCGCCCTGTCGGGCTGGTCCATCGGCTCAGACGCGGTTGGTTGCACAGGTCGTTCTACAGCCTCACTTGACTCATCTCTCATAATGGCGTGAACACCACTCCTCCTTCGCTGGATAGCCCAGTTTGCGCAAAGTTTGAACGGCAATTCGGTTCATCTCGTCGCGCTGGGCGTCGGTCTGGTCGTCGTAGCCGAGCAGGTGCAACACTCCATGCAGGCAGAGCATCAGAATCTCGGTAATGAGATCATGCCCATTCGGCTCTGCCTGACGCGCCGCGGTCTCCACGGAGACCACCACCTCGCCCAATAGCACAGGCATTTCCGTAGCCCAGGCGTCTCGCTCGTGCGGTTCCATGCTATGCTTGGGCGAGACGCCCAAGCCACGAGCGTGCAGCTCCATGCTATGCTTGGGCGGGACGCCCAAGCCACGAGCGGAACTATTTTCCTCCAGTGCCATCGGGAAGCTCAGCACATCGGTCGGCTCATAAATGCCCCGATAGCGGGCGTTCAGCTCCGCTATCTCGGCATCGGTGGTCAGCCAGATGCTGATTTCGAGCCCCTTCGCGTCCTGGAGGGTTGCAGGCAGAGCCGAGCGGCAGAGCGACTGAATGGCTTGCGGGATGGCGACCCCGCGCAAAGGCTCGATTGCCGAGCCGCGTTCGGAACGGGAGCCAAGTAGATAGTTGAGCAAGCGGTCGGCATTCGTCGCGATGCCGACCGACACCATGAGTTTAGGGCAGGTTCGCAACATAGACCTCTTCACTCTCCGGGCGGATACCCTGATACTCCACGCGGCGATGGCGCAGGGCGACCAGCACGCGCACGAAGGCGTCCTCAATCAGCTTCAAATCGCGGAAGGTGAGCGTGCTCTCGTCCAGCTGACCATCTTGGCGGCGCATCTCGATGAGCTCATGCACATAGTTGGCAAGGCGTGCGGGGGTGGGGTTCTCCAGCGTGCGCGTGGCAGCTTCTACCGTGTCCGCCAGCATGACGAGTGCCGCCTCGCGGGTCTGGGGCTTCGGTCCGTCATAGCGGAAATGCTGTTCCAGCACGGGGTCGCGCCCCTCCCCAACGGCTTGGTGATAGAAATAGGTGATGAGCGAGGTGCCGTGATGCTGGGCAATAATGTCGCAGATTGCGGTCGGCAAGCGGTGCTGATGCGCGAGTTCGACCCCGTCGCGCACATGGGAGGCGATGATGCGGGCAGAGAGGGCAGGATTGATACGCTCATGCGTGTTCGGACCTGTCTGGTTCTCGATGTAGAAATCGGGGCGGGTGAGCTTGCCGATGTCGTGATAGTAGCCGCCAACGCGCGCCAGCATCGGGTCGGCGCCCACTGCCAGCGCCGCCTCCTCTGCCAGCTGACCCACATACTGGCTGTGGAAGTAGGTGCCGGGTGCCTTATCGCGCAACTCGCGCAGGAGCGGGTGCTCCAGCGACGCGAGCTCCATCAGCGCCATCGGGGTCGCCAGTCGGAACGGGCGTTCGAGCAGAGTCAAGCCCAGCCAGAAGATTGCCATCGCGCCTGTGCCGCTGATTAGCCCCCAAAACGCGCCAAGTCCCGCTTTCAGCCAATTGCCATGCGCATGCAGCTCGGCTGCGAACGCGCCCGCGGTCAATAGCGCGCTCAACAGCGTGCCCACAAGGAATAAATCGGTGCGTCGGCGCATCGGATAGACGGCAAAGAGTGCGCTCCAGCCAATCAGCCCCACGAGTCCTGCGGTGAGGATAGGCAGTTCCAGCGCGACGGCGACCCCGCCGAGCAATACCGTGAAGGTCAGCACCGCCAGCAGGGGATGGATGAGCACGCTGAGCATCATCCCGCCCGCGAGGAGGGGCGCGAAGGCAAGGAAACCTCGCTCACTGCCCAGCACCGGCTCACGCGCTAATGCTGCGACCACACGCACGCCCAGCAGGCTGAGGAACCCAATCAGCACGAGCAGGATGAGCCCCACCTCGCGTGCGCTGGGCGATACAGGCGAGCGCAACGCCAGCCCAGAGGCGCGGGTCAGCCCAATCTGTCGGATGAGCACAACCATCAGCCCGACCTGCGCCGCGGCAATCAGCCCGCGCTGAACCCACTGCGGGGGCAGAGCCGTTATCTCCCCATTCAGGACGGTCAGGGCGATCAGGCTCAGTATACCTGCTATCAGCGGCTCCCAGCGCACAGGGAGTCGAACCTGCCGGCGGGGCGCTGGTCTGGCGCCGCTGGGCCCGCGACCCCGCTTCAGAGCCGCCCAACCGATACGCATTGTCCTATCGAATGCCTCACTTCTTGGCGCGACGGCGCTGTTTCTGGCGCCGACGCCGCTCGCTGGGCTTCTCATAGTGGGTATGACGCTTATACTCCTGCAGAATCCCACTCTGCTCCAGCATCTTCTTAAAGCGCTTAAGTGCGCTATCCAGCGACTCATTCGGACGAACCTGTACTTGTGCCAATGCCTTCTTGCCTCCTTCCTCCGTGTGAGATTGTACCCTATCATTCGCCCCTTTCAGCAACCCTCCTGTTCGAGGCTCCCAGATTCTATCGGATTCGAGCGCAAAAAATCAAGGGGTCAAGGGCTTTGGGGCAAGGAAGCCTTTATGAGCGTGTTCGATTGCCCTCAGCCCTGCCATCGCTTTGTTCAGGCACTCCTGATACTCGCGTTCAGGCACCGAATCTGCCACGATGCCCGCGCCCGCCTGCACATGCGCAACGCCATCCTTGAGCAGAATGGTGCGGATGGTGATGCAGGTGTCCATCTCGCCTGTGTAGCTGAAGTAGCCGACCGCGCCTGCATAGGGTCCGCGGCGGGTTGGCTCCAGCTCCTCGATAATCTCCATCGCGCGCACTTTGGGTGCGCCCGAGACTGTGCCCGCCGGGAAACACGCCCGCAACACATCGAAGCTGTCTGCCCCTTCCTTGAGCGTGCCGCGCACCTCCGATACGATATGCATCACATGCGAATAGCGCTCAATCACCATCAGCTCGGGCACATGCACCGTGCCGTATTGGCAGACGCGCCCCAAATCGTTGCGCCCCAGATCGACCAGCATAATATGCTCGGCACGCTCTTTTTCGTCGGCAAGCAGTTCCTGCATGAGGGACTGATCCTCTTCCTCGCTGGCGCCACGCGGGCGTGTGCCCGCAATGGGGCGCGTGAGCACCTGACGCCCCTCCACCGTCACCAGCACCTCGGGCGACGCGCCAACCAGCGTGAGGTCATCCATGCGCAGGAGAAACATATAGGGCGACGGATTGATGGAGCGCAGGGCACGATAGATGGTCAACGGGGGCGCACTTACAGGCTGGCTGAACCGCTGGGAGAGCACCACCTGAATGCAGTCGCCCGCATGGATGTACTCCACCGCACGCGCCACCGCCTTCAAAAACGCCTCATGCGACATATTGGGGACGGGGTCCAGCTCAAACATGGCGTCCTCGAAGGGCGGGGGCGGCGGGAGCGGGCGATTGAGACAAGCGAGCACCTGCTCGATGCGCCTCGTCGCCCGCCGATACGCCTCGTCGGGGTCGGCAACGGGTAAAGCGTTCACGAGCACCCTAATCTGATGCAGAACATGGTCAAAGATGAGCAGGACCTCGGGGAACATGAGACAGCAGTCGTCGGTCTGAAGGTCGTCGATGGTCTGGTCGGGCAGGCGTTCGAGGAAGCGCACATAGTCGTAGGCGATATAGCCTACCGCTCCTCCAGCAAAGCGGGGCAGGTGCGGGTCGCGCTGGTAAGGTGCGCGTCGCAGGAGGGCGCGCACCGCGTCTAATGGGTCTTGGTGTGAAGGTAGCTCCAGCGTGCGCCAGCCACCCTCCCGCTCCCACAGGCGTAGAACCTGCCCTTTAGAGCGCACAATTGTAAGTGGTGAAAAGCCAATGAAGGAGTAGCGCGCGATTCGCTCACCTCCACTCACACTCTCCAGCAAAAACGCATAGGGTTCCTCACCAGCGGTTTTATAGAACGCCGAGACGGGCGTCTCCCAATCCGCCAGCGTCTGCTGATAGACGGGGATTATCCGCCCTGCCATCTGCCCTGCGCGAAAATCTGCCCGATCAGGGTAGACCGCGTCCGCACCGATGCTATACGCGCTCACTCACCAACCTCCTCTTCGCCCTCCCCATGGACGGGGACGGATTTTCGAATTCGCCCCCCTCCATTAAGTTCCCACCGCTCTTGTGTTAGCCCTCATCCCCCCAGCCCCCTTCTCCTGAGTTAGCCCTCACCCACCCCCACCCTCCCTCTCCCACAAGGCGAGGGAGGGAGTTTGGCTGACTACAACACGCCTACTTGCTCCCCTCTCCCGCAGCGTGGGAGAGGGGCAAGGGGTGAGGGCTGCGAAAAGGCGCACGGGCGAGACGCCCGTGCTACTGAGGGAGAGGGCTGAAAGGGCATAAGGGATTGGCTCCATCAGCCGAACCATTCGAAGTAGTCGGGGCTGAGGTCAATTTGGACACTCTTGACTTGCGTATAGAGTTCCAGCAGGCAGTGCAAGCCCAGTTCGCGCCCGAAGCCGCTCTTCTTGTAGCCGCCGTAGGGGGCGCCGGGCGGAATCATGTTGTAGCAGTTAATCCACACCTTGCCCGCCTGAAGCGCGTGCGCCACGCGGTGCGCCTTGCCGATGTCTTGCGTCCACACGCCTGCTGACAGCCCATACTCAGTGCTGTTTGCCAGCCGAACGGCTTCTTCCTCGCCCTCGAAAGGGAACAGCATCGCCACCGGACCGAAAATCTCCTCGCAGGCGACCCGCGAATCGAGCGGCACGCCCTCCAGCACCGTCGGCTGGAAGTAGAACCCCTTATCAAACGGTGGCTCGGTGAACCGAGTGCCTCCTGTCAGCACGGTCGCGCCGTCCTGACGCGCCAACTCCACATAGTGTATGGTCTTCTCCAGCTGCTCCTGCTTGTGCAGGGTGGCGAACTCGGTGGCGGGGTTTAACGGGTCGCCTATCTGCAGGCGCGACGCGCGTGCCACAAATGCCTGTTTGAACCGCTCATACAGGGGACGCTCCACCAAGATGCGCGTCGCGGCAGTGCACATTTGACCCTGCGCAAAGAAGTTCGCCAGCAGTGCATAGGCGAGCGCACGCTCAAACTCGCAATCGGCAAACACGATAAAGGGCGACTTGCCACCCAGCTCCAGCGACACGGGTGTCACATTCGTCGCGGCGCGCCTCATCACCTGCACGCCGACCGCCGTTGAACCGGTGAAGGCAATCTTGTTCACCTTCGGGTGCGCGGTTAATAAATCACCCACCGTGCCCGGTGTGGGGTCGGTCAGCACATTGAACACGCCGGGGGGCACGCCCGCTTCCGCCATCACCTCCGCCAGCATCAGCGTTGTGAGCGGGGTGGTGGGCGCGGGCTTAATCACCATCGTGTTGCCCGCCACGAGCGCGGGAGCGACCTTGACGGCTGCCAGCCACAGCGGGAAGTTCCACGGGGTGATTGCTCCCACCACACCATACGGCTCGCGCCGCGTGTAGTTCAGATAGTTGCCCGGAATGGGTAGGGTCTCGCCGTGAGTGGCAGGGGCAATCCCTGCGAAATATTCGAACACGCTGACGGTGGCGGGGATGTCGTGCGCCATCGTCTCGCGGATACAGCGCCCCGTCTGCTGGCTCTCGGTGATGGCGAACTCCTCGAATCGCTTCTGGATGCCCACTGCAACGGCGCGTAGGAGCTCGCCGCGCTCCTCATAGGAACGCGCCGACCAGTCGGGGAAGGCGTTCCGCGCTGCCTGAACCGCCTGATCGACCTCGTTCTGCCCTGCAACCGCGCACAGGGCAATCGCCTCACCATTTGCCGGATTGCGCACCTCATATTGCTCGGCAGTGCGCAACCATTCGCCACCGATAAACACGCCATAGCTTCGCATGGTCTGCCTCCAAAATTATAAATCCCCTTCGCGTCCGAAATGGAACAGCACAATTAGCAGGTCGGCATCGTCCACACGCCCATCGCCGTCCAAATCCTCCGGCATGTTCGAACCTGCCTGCCCAAAGGCGAAGAGCACCCGGAGCAGGTCCGCGTCGTCGATACGGTTATCGCTGTTCACATCTCCGTTTACCAGCGAGGCGTTGATGCCCCCGGTACAGCCGTTGACCGCCACATTGCGCACCACCTTGCGCAGCCAGTGCGAACCCTGAAACGCCACATCGTACACGCCGGACGCAACTTGATAGAGGGTGTAGAAGCCACCTGCTTGCAATATGATGGTCTCGCGGTACAGTGGAGTTGTGCTACTCGGTGCGCGCAGCTCCACCGTTATCGGCTGTCCGTTAACATTCCCGCGATACTGCCCCAGCGTGATTTGTCCCGATAGCAGGTAGGTTCGGCTGGGCGAAGCGCGCAGTCGATAGCTCCACGAGTTCATCAGCTGGCTGGACGCCGCCCAGAAACCCACATTGTCATCGTTCGGATTGGTGCTGTAGGTGACCCAGCCCGTGATTTGCAACGATTGTGGTAGTAGTACTTCAATCGTCGGCGCGTTCGGCTTCCACGCGGAAGTGCCGCCCAACAATCCGAACAGTCGCCCATTCGTTGCAGGATAGATAATCCAGCCGCTGGTAGGGATGGTGTAGCGTGCGCACTCCACATAAGCCGATTCGGCGTCCCAGTGCGTGCTGGATATATGCATCGAGGAGAGCATGACGGGCTTGAACGCCTCACCGGGGCGGTTATCTATCGGCACGGAGCCAGAGACCGACGCGCTCACAGAGGCGATGAACTCGTTCGGTCGTGGGGGCAGTAAGCGCACCTGCAGGCTAACCTGCAGCGAGGCGATACTGCCCGAAAGCAACAGAATCAGGTCGGAGCCTTCGATACGGTGGCTCCAGCTGACAGGCGCGCCCTGATAGTAGCGCCCACCTGACCAGAAGGCGGGCATCAGAATGACCGAGGTGCCCCAGCTGGAGTTTGGACCGTAGTTCATGCGGAAGTAGCTGCTGTCGAGGTGCAACGCTGCATACTGCGGGGCGGAGCCGCCGGAGCCGTAGGAAATCTCCAGCACCGTGCCCCGCACGCGCAGAGACCAGCCCTGCGCGACGGCAAGGGCGAGTGTGCTCCCCAGCGCAATCATCGCGCTTAGCAGGAGCTTCCCCAATATAATGGAGCTCAGGTGTCTCACCCATACGCTCATCGGTTCGCCACCAGGAAGTAGATGCTGAGCAGAAGCCAGACGATGCGTAGGGGTTCCTCGATGGAGCCACTACGCCGTCGAGGCAACGGCACATCGATGGTGTCGCCCGGCTGAAGTGGCTCGTCCGCGCGCGTGCCTTGCGCCACCTGCAGGAGGTTGACCGTGATGCGCTGGGTCTTCTTCCCGCTGGGACGCTGAATCGTCACGCGCTCCAGCTTCGCTTCGGGCAGGGGACCGCCCGCCGCCTCAATCGCCTGGGTGAGTGTCATCTTCTCCACATAGTGGATGAGTCCCGGTCGGCGCACACCGCCTCGAATCAGCACAAACTGGCGCACAGCCCGATACGGCACGGTGATTTGGTCGCCCGGTTGCAACGGGATATCACCTTGTAGCGTGTTGAGATTAATCGTTTGTGTGCTGGTGGCGTCGGCGCGTTTGAGAGTGATTTTGGTTGTGTCGGCTTCTGGGAGTGTGCCGCCCGCCTTGCCAATCGCCCCGACGAGCGTCAACCCCTGCTCGTAGGGCACAACGCCCGGCTTCTGCACCGCGCCCAGCACTATCACATTGCGCCCGCCCTGCGCCAGCGGTACAAAGATGCGGTCGCCCGCTTGCAGTTCTGGGTTCTCGTTCAGGTCACCTTCCTGCTGGAACTTCAGGAAGTTAACTGTGCGCTTGGTTCCATCCAGCCGTTCCAGCTGGATGGCGCCCAGGTCCGCCGCGCTGCTTGGCTCTGCTTCGCGCAGGGCGTCCGCCAGTCGCCAGCCGGGCTGAAGGCTAAATTCGCCCGCTTTGCGCACCGCGCCCGTGACGCTCACCTTCCCCTCCGCACGCTGTACAAGCTCCACCTTCACCTGTGGGTTGCGGATATAATCGCCCTCGCGCAGGCGACGGGCAATCTCGTCGGCAAGCTCTTTGGGGGTCAGCCCAACCGCTTTTATGACGCCAATCAGCGGCATCTGCAGGTTGCCTCGATCATCCACCTGATAGATGCGGGAGAGCGACGGATCCTGCTGAATGGTGATTTTGAGCGAGTCGCCGGGCAGAATCTTCGTCTCCTGTGCCAGCCCCATCATTAGTGTGAGCAACAGCCCGAACACACACGCAATGGCTCGCATGGTCAGCACCTACCTATAAGATACCCTATCTGGCTTGGGAGGCGGAGGGGGAGGATATTCTGCCTACAAGCCCTTACCCCCTCCTTCAGGTTCCCTCCGTTTACGGGCGGAACCGAGCCAAGCCCTCACCCCCCGCCCTTCTCCCGCTGGGAGAAGGGGGTTGAGGTGTGTTGTGCCCAGCGCGACTCCCCCTTCTCCCGCTGGGAGAAGGGGGTTGAGGGGATGAGGGCTTCAAAAGCGGCGAGGGGGGTTTCTGTTTTTTTATGGTAGGCTGGTGGCGGGCACTTTCCCGTAGGTGTATTCATAGCGCATGGGGTTATAGCGCTGGTAGCCCTTAGGCGGGAACATCTTTTGCGATTCGGGGTTGTCCGCGTACATACTGCGCCCGTGCCGTACAAAATATTCGAACTCCTCCCGATAGTGCTTGATGAGGGCGCGGATTGGCCAGGCAGCCGCATCACCCAGCGCACAGAAACTGCGCCCATCGATCGAGTCACAAATCTCCAACAGCAGGTCGATATCCTCCATTCGCCCTTTGCCTTGCAGGATACGCTCCAGAATCTGCACCATCCAGCGTGTGCCCTCACGGCAAGGCGTGCATTTGCCGCACGATTCGTGCGCATAGAACTCCGCGGTGCGCCATGCGAAATGCACGATACAAGTGTGCTCGTTCAGCACGATGCAACCGCCCGAGCCGACCATACTGCCCTTTTCCATCAGCTCCTCATAGCCAATGATGGCGTCCTCGCACTTGTCTGCGGGCAAGATGGGCATCGAGGAGCCGCCCGGAATCACCCCCTTGAGCTTACCGCCCGCCACGCCGCCCGCCATCTCCAGCAATTCCATCAGCGGTGTGCCAAACTCAATTTCGTAGTTGCCGGGACGGTTCACATGCCCGCTCACAGAGAAAATCTTGGTGCCGCGGCTGTTCTTGGTGCTGGCGCCATATTGGGCGTACCATTCGCCCCCATTCAGAATGATAGGGGGCACGCAGGAGAGCGTCTCGCAGTTGTTGATGAGGGTGGGGCAGTCCCACACGCCTGCGATGGTGGGCAGAGGCGCATGGGGGAACTTCAGGCGGGGCATCCCGCGCTCGCCCATCAGGCTCGACATCATTGCCGACTCTTCACCACACTCATAGGAGCCTGCCCCCATATGGATGTAGAGGTCATAGTCGAAGCCACTGCCGAGGATGTTTTTGCCCAGATAGCCCGCCTTGTATGCCTGATCGATGGCTTTGCGCACCTTGCGTGCGCATTCCACATACTCGCCCCGAATGTAGATATAGCCTTTACGCGCCTGTACCGCATAGCCCGCGATAATCATGCCCTCGATGAGCTGGTGCGGGGCGCGATCCATGAGTTCGAAATCTTTGAAGGTGCCCGGTTCGCCCTCGTCCGAGTTGCACAGCACATAGTGGGGCTTCTCGTCGTCTTTGGGGATGCCGTTCCACTTGATCCATGCGGGGAATCCTGCGCCGCCACGCCCGCGCAGACCCGACTTTTTGACCTCATCGATGACCGCCTGCCGCCCCATCTCCAGCGCCTTGCGCAATGCCTGATAGCCGCCATGCACCTCGTAGACCGTTAGCTCATCATAGTTGGGAATCTCCCGGCATTTGAGCAGGATGCGAACCTCACCCACAGCTATCCTCCTTGTTCCAGGGGCTCCTCTTCAGATTCATAGGGTATGATCGCTATTTCAACACCAGATTCCCGCGCCAGTTGCATGGCTTCTGGCGATATCCAGCTACCAAGGACGGCAGGGACAGCACGCTTACCCGTGCGGGCGAAGAGTTGTGCCCGACGCAAAGCCCGCTCTACATCCCCTTTACCCACCCCCCAGGAGGCTTCGATCACCACATACAGCTCTTGTCTATCCTCGCGACTGCGTCCACGCACGATGAAGTCGGCTAACCGTACCTCATCGGTTTCCGCATCGCTCAGATGCCCCGCATCTACTGCTTGTTCCAGAATGTCATCCAGCTCTGCAAATGAAAGCAGATGACAGCGGCGGATAAATCGCCCCAGATAAGCAGGTGCATGGCGGTAAACACGCCATTCTATCGCCATCCCCTTGAGGGGAGCCATATCACGCTCAAGACGCTCCAAACGCCGTTCGTGCCTGTATTGCACCTCCAAAATCTGTTGCAACAACTGTTCGTGGCGTTGGAGGATCTGCTCGTGGCGTTCCAACGCCTGCTCGTGCCTAATCTGCACCTCCAAAATCTGTTGCAACAACTGTTCGTGACGCTGAAGGGTTTGTTCGTGGCGCTGCAAGATTTGCTCGTGGCGTTCCAATATCTGCTCGTGCCTGTATTGCACCTCCAAAATCTGTTGCAACAACTGTTCGTGGCGTTGGAGGATTTCTGCTTGGCGCAGAACTGTATCGGTGAGCTGCTGTAGTTGAGCAATAAGTTGCATGACCAGTTCTGGCAGTCGCAACAGCTCCTCCGTTAGAAGAAGCCGCCGTAGTTCAGCTCTCCACTCTGGGCGCTTCTCCAGAAACTCAAGCAAGTCACGAATGTCCATCTCATCTAAGGGCATCGGCTCTCACCATCGCCATTATACCATGCATGCCTAAAACTGGAAATTGAGGTTAGCGTCCAGCGAGCGGGCGCGGTAGCTGTATTGGCGATACTGTGGGTCAAGGTTCAGCTGCTCGCGGAAGCGATAACTTAGCACGAAGGAGAGATTGCGCGTGATTCGGTACTCATAGCCGAAGTTGAACAGGGTGTCGCGCGACGCCAGATAGCCCCGCAAATCGGTGCGCTGCCACTCGGCAAACAGGCTCTGGTTTTTGCCGATGGCATAGCTCGCGCGGAACGCCAGTCCAATCGGCTGCTGGGTGAACGTGCCGGGCGTGCCACCGAACCCTTCGCCCAGCACACTGCGCGTGGTCATCTGATAGAAGTTCAGGTTGAAAGTCCAGCGGCGCAAGGGTCCAATCTCTGCCGAGAGCGTAAGGTACTCGTTCTGCGAGTTGCCCGATGCCGTAAGGAAGCGCACATCCTGTTTCGACCATGTCGCGTTCAGCGCGAGCCATTCGAAAGGCAGATAGCTGATGCTCACCGAGAGCGCCCGCTGTTCGCTGTTGGTCTGGAAATCGCCTGCTGAGCGCTGGATACTCGCTTGCACATCGACCGAGACGGTGTCGGACGGCGTCCAGCGCAGGTTTAGGTCATGTCCCTTACCGCGCACGCCGTAGTAGGTGTAGCCGCTGTAGTAGGGCGCGCCTGACGAGAAGCCGTTGCCGTTATAGCCGACTCCCCACGGGTTCTGGAAGCCACTGCCGAACGGTGGCTGGAACCCGCCCCCTGGCTGGCGCGTGCGCCCGAAGAAATCCCTGCCCAGCGTGCCCGAATCGAGATCGCTCCAGCGGTAGTTCACCTCCAGGCGGTCGCTGGGTCGCCACGACGCGCTCAGGCTGAAATCGCGTGCCCGCGAGGCGGAGTTCGTCTGGCGGATGTCGCTGGTCGCTGCAGTGCCCTGTATCGTGAGGCGAGCGCTGACCGTCCAGTCCACGCGCGCCCGCAGGCTCCCGATGCGATAGGTTTGGGTCGTGGGCGAGCCACCAGCACCCTGAAAGCGCGAAGCGGCGTCCGTACGGTCATAGCCCAGCGTCAAATTCACATTTTTCCATGTGCGCCCGATGCTTATCGCGTCGATGGTCTGCTGATTATGGCTGTTGGGGGAGGTCGCACGGTTCAGCGTGCGCGTCAGGTTCAGCGAGAAGCCGTTCGCGGGAGTGTGCGACAGCGTGTAGGTCTGGATGTCGGTGTCGGTGAAGCTGGTGCTCCCGCCCCCACCGAGCGGATTGAGCGACGCCACACGCGACTGGCTCCAGTTCAGCTGGAACTGCGTCGCCTTGCCCAGCTGATACGCCAGACCGCTCCTGTGCCCCGTCTCGTTGCGGCGGAAGCCGACCGATTCGATGCCGATGAACTCGGCGGGGATTCGGTGATAGACGGTGCTGAGATTGAGCCGTCCGAAGTTGACCTTGGCTTCCGCGATATGGGCGATGCCTTCCAGGGCGGACCCTAGCGTCTGCGCGCGACTGCGTGCCACATTCCACATCAGAGTGCCAACCTTGCCAATCGGCAGGGTCAGATCGATGCCCGCCACCTCACGGTCGCCCCCAATCGTGGAGCCAGGGTCGGGCAATGGGGTGTAGGTCACTTGCACGATGAGGTTCTGCGGGATGAAACGGGTGAAGTAGAAGCGGTAGGGCAGTACAGGGTCGAAATAGTAGTCGTCGCCCTCTTTTTGCGGTACACCTGCCACCAGCACCATCACAGGGTGCGCGCTGTCGCGCAGGGGCGGGAAGTCGAGGTCATAGGGCACACTCGGTGCGCCCCGCCCATAGAACTGCTCGGTGCGCGGGCGCACTCCCAGCCCGCCTCGCGCCTTCTGCGAGAGCATGCTGATGCCCAGATTGACACCCCTGCCCAAATCGGTCTCGAACCGCCAGCCATCCAGCCGACTGGGACGCGAGTTATAAGCGTAGGTCTCGTAGGTCACCACAATCGTAGAAGTGCGGGGGATAATCATGCCCTCGCGAAATTGCAGGATACCCGCGTAGTAGTCGATGGTGTAGTCCTCCCCGCGCCGCTTTTCGACGCCATCCACCTGCACGCGCTCGCTCCCGTCCACAATCTGGCTACCCTGCAGGTAGTAGGGACCGGGGCTGTCGTTGCCCTGAATAGTGATGGTGCGGGCGGCAGCTTTGGTCTCGGAAGTGATGTACCGGAGGGAACTGCGCCCGAACTTCGCGGTCGCAATCGCGCCCTTCAGCGTGCGATTGAACGCCACCAACTGGTTCTGCCCGCCCAACACCGCATTAATGTCGCCCCACTCCATCGTGAAATTGGGCGAGTCGTAGGTCCATGTGAGGCGCGTGTCATACGGGTTGCGGAAGCGACTGTTGCTCCAACGCCAATCGAAGCTGATTAAGCCGAACAGTTTATCCACGCGGATGCTGAGGTCGGTATAGTCGGTGGTGCGCTGTCCGCCTTGCCCGTAATAGTTCTGGTCGCGGAACGAGGTGGTATCGCCCTCCACCTGGTGCATATGGAACCCCATCGTTTTGCGCCCGCTGATGGTCACATGCGTGCGCAGTTCCTGCTCGAAGGCGTCCCATGAGCGCAGGGCGTTGCGCAAGGCGTCCCATGTGTGGCGTCGGTCAGCACGGCGCGCCTGCGTGCCCGATGGTCGGCTGGGCGACGATGCTGGCTTGCCGAGTTGGTCAGCCACTTCCTTCGGCAGCCTCAACAGGGGCAAGGGTGGTTGTGCCCACACGCCCCCAACGAGCAGCGCAAGCCACGCGGTCAGCCCCACGCGCCAAGCGCCACGCCACCGCCCCACTAAGCAAAAACCCCTTTTCATCCCTCTGACTAATATTTTAGACGCTCGACGGGGGCAATTGGAATGCTCATGGAGCAACTCTCCAGATGATAAGCATTCCTTTCAAGTGGCGCTCGCGGTAAACCTCATTCTCTCGGTAGAGGCTGATTTCATCACTGGGCACATCACCATACAAACGCGCATAATAACAGAAGCGAAACTCACGATACTGCCCACGATAAACATCGGAACAGCGGTTCCCTTCCTGGCTGGGTGTTGGAAAGCGTGGCGAATCGGGCACCACATACACCACAAGATACTCTATCCCCTGCCGACGAAAATAGTGCTTGAGCTGACGATGAAGGAGATACCGCTGATACTCACGGTTGTTTACCACCCCGTCCAAATTAATCACCCTACGCTCTGAGTAGTAGCCGAAGATTCCCGAATCGGTCATGCCGAAGATGGCGTTCGGAGGGGTATGGTGTTTTGCCCAAAGCGCCGCGTGATACATGCTGGTGCGCCAGTGTACAGGCGATGTGTGTTTAATCCGAAAACAGGCATGCACATCTTGACACGCCCAAAGAATCAGGGCAACGGTGCACCCCGTTCCCAGCCCCCAAAGCCACCGAAGTCGGTGCTTCTCCGCCTCCTGTAAGAGCCGAGGGAGCAATGCGACCAGCGGAATCCAGTAGGAAGCAAAATGCGATATCAGAACGCCCCACTTCATAAACAGCACTGTGTGCCACCAGTGGAGGACACTGCCAATGCACCAGTAGAACAGAAATCGGCTAATGGCATCGGGCTTCGATGCGTGCCGCCAGAGCCAAAGGCTGACGAGTAGCCCTACTGCCATCGCAAGGGTTGCCAGCGCGGGAATGGGAGGCATGCCAGATGAGGAAAGAATGGCAATCTGCGGAAAGGCGCTTTTCAACCGCCCGCTAATCGGTATGACATCACCAAACTGGATTGCATTATAGAGCAGGTAGGGAGCTATGAGAAGCGCGAAACCGAACAGTAGAAAGGCACTGTTGCGTACCAGAATTCTATATGGCAATTGTCGAGCATTCCAAAGCAGATGCCCTGTATAGATGGAGACGAAAAAGACCATGTCCAATCGCGCCAGACAGACCAGCCCCAACAGGGCACCGGTCACCAGCCATTTCCAAGCGAGTGCGTCCGAATAATTGGCGGTGTGCGCAAGCCAAAACACCATCACGCAGAAGGTCAACCAAATGACTGCCGGCTCCATCCCGCGCAGGAGCACCGTGATGCCTATCGCCAGCGCGAGCGCGTTCATAAGGGCACGACTAAGAGGACTAAGGCGGCTCGCAAGCGCGCTGTTCAACAAGATTAGCCCCAGCCCGAAAAGTGCTATCTGGTACACCATTGCCAACCGATGAAACGCCTCTGCTGAAAGCGTTTTGCCCAACGAAGCAGGCAAGAGCAAAAGGAGGAGCCAAAGGGGCTGGAAGCCATTCGTCGGATTGATTCCGTCAAAGGTCAACCCTTTTCCTGAGGCAAAATTGCGGGCAATTTTGAGGTAGTAGAAGGCATCATCAGGCATGCGCACCACCAACACACTCGGCGTTTCAATCAGCCAGAAAAGAAAATAAGCAACGAATAGCACCAGCGCCGTCAGCAGTAGCCCCCAAGCCAATCCCCTACTCATTTTTTGCTTCCTCCCTCCACGTAGGCACATGCCTATTCTACCATCTCGTCCAGCTGGCTCTCCAGCACGGTCAACGTATCACGACACTCCTGAGCCAGACACTCAAGGTAGTAATCGATTAGAGCAACAAGGGGTTGCCAATCTGCCATTACGCAGGATTTTACCTGCTCGGCATATACCAATGGCAGTTCGGCACATCTTGACAATAAATTCTGAAATGCTCAAAGTGGGTATAATAGCTGAGACGAATGAAGCGGGGATGGCTAAAGGCAGGGTTGCTGACAGGATTGAGCCTGTTCGGATTGGGGCTGGGAGTGGCACTGTGGCTGATGAGCCAGCATGCGCCCATGCCCGCAGGGTTCCAGCTGATGGGTGTCTCACTTAAGGGTGTCCGCCCCGCTCAACTCACCGACTGGTTGACCCGACTCGACCAGACGCTCCAAGACCTGCCCGTTCGCGTGGAGCAATCGCCCCAGGTAGTCTATCCCCTGCGCGATTGGGGCGTTCGGCTGGACATTCCGCGCACGCAAAAGGCAATTATGCGGGCATGGACGCAGGTCCCCTTCTGGCAGAAGCTGCTGGGCAACGCCCGTGCCCAGATTGCGCCCCACTGGCAGATAGATGAATCGGCGTTCGAACGGTGTCTGCAGGCGTATCGCATGCTGGAACGCGCCCCGCGCGACGCCCGCGTGCAGTATCACTCAGGCACAGTGCAAATCACACCGGAAGAGTTAGGACAGCGACTGTCGGTGGAGGGTAGCCGTCAGAATCTGTTGCAGGCATGCCAAAGTGGGTTGATCGCACCGGCAAGCCCGACCGAGCCGACCGCCCCGATGGAGATTCGCTTCCGACCCGCGCTGGAGCCTGTGATGCCGCGCCTGCGTGCCCAGACTCTGCAATCGATTGAGGGAGTGATTGCGAGCTACACCACGCGCTTTCCCGGTTATCAGGTGAACCGCAATCACAATATTCGGCTGGCAGCGGCGGCACTGGACGGGCGCGTGTTGCTGCCCGGCGAGCGATTGTCCTACAACGAGGCGGTGGGCGAGCGCACGCTGAAGAGCGGTTTCCGCCTCGCGCCCATCCTCGTGCGCGGGCACAAACGGCTGGGTGTCGGGGGTGGAATCTGCCAGGTCTCGTCCACGCTTTTCAACGCGGCGCTGCTGGCAGACCTCAAAATCGTGCGGCGGGTGAACCACTCGATCCCTGTGCCCTATGTACCGCCCGGGCGCGACGCCACCGTGACCGACACGGGGCTGGACCTGGTGGTCGAGAACCCCCTGCCGTATCCCGTCGCCCTTTCGGTTGAACTAAGGCGTTCGTCGCTGACGGTGTGCGTGCTGGGCAAGCCGGTGGCGGAACGCAAAGTGATTCTACGCACTCAGCAGCTGGGCACGCATCCGAGGCGCATCGCGCTCTGGCGACTGGTGTACGCGAAGGGGCAACTTGTGCGTCGCGAGCAGGTCGCGCTCAGCACCTATCGCCCATCGAAGCCCTCGCCTCGTGCGCCTGTTGGCAGTCGCCAAACCTCGCCCCAGCGCGATTCAACCCAGACCCCAGAGGAACTTGCCCCTGAGGATTGACCCTGTCTTCCCGTTTGCGCTGCCTGTTGTGGTATAATAGCCCATGAGGAGGCATATATAGCGTGCGCAGGCGCAAGGCGATGGTGGCGTTCATGCATCCCAGCGAGGAGGCGTTCGCGCGCCTGCTCGATTACTATCGTATCCGCTGGGAGTATGAACCCCGCACCTTCGTGCTGCGCACCGATGAGCAGGGCAACCCCAAAGAGTCGTTCACGCCAGACTTCTATCTACCCGACTATGACCTCTACATCGAGCTGACGGTGCGTCGGGCGAACATCAACCGTCGCAAGCGACGCAAAATCGCCCTGCTCCAGGCGCGCTATCCCGATATCCGCATCAAGCTGATGAGCGCAAGCGACTTTGAGCGGTTGATGCTCAAGTACGGCATGCACTGGCGCGAGCACCTGAACGAAGCGGAGTCTTAGCTCTCACCGGCACGGGGACGCATCGTCGCGCTGGGCGCGTCGATAATCGCCTGCGGGGGAGCATACACGAACACATGCTCGCTCACCTTCTCCACGCTGCCCTCAATCGCATAGATGACCCCGTTCAAAAAATCGATGACGCGCTCGCGCATCGGCTGGGGCGTCGAGCCAAGATTGATAATCTGCTGAACGCCCTCTTTCAGCCCATCGGCGATTAAGCGGGCGTCCTCGAGGCTATGCACCTCGCGACGAACGCAGATATGATAGGGGTGGAAACGGCGATACCGCACGCCCGGCTCATTCGGCAGCGCATCCATCTCCTCATCCTCTGCGCGGCTGAACCAACTGCGCAAGCGTGTCCAAAGTCCTACCCGTGCTTCCTGCTCCGGCTCATCATAGTAGTAATGGCTCATCCTCTGTCCCTCCATGTCCAGTTCGGATTTGGTGCGGGCACACCCCGAATCAAAATGGGTTTTGCCCAGACCCTCTGTTTCGAGATGACCCGCTGTATTTCCTGCATCAAGGATACCCTCTCCACAATATATAGACCATGCTCCTCTCTGACCCCTCTCTTAACCATCTCGGACTGTGTACCGTTGGGGTTCAAGATTGTGGCTTGGGCATCCCGCCCATCTGCTCAAAAAGCCGTCAACGGCGTAGGTTCTTGGGGTATAATAAGAGGTAGCGGATCATCCGCCCAAAACCACGGGAAAGGAGGAACGATGATGAACCGACTGATGGCTTTACCGATGGTGCTGGCGTTTGTGAGCGGGCTGGCGCTGGCTCAGCCCCGCATTGTCATCAACGAGTTCGCCTACGACGATACCAGTACCGACGATGTGGAGTTCGTCGAGCTCTACAACGCGGATAGTGTGCCCGTTGACATATCGGGCTGGCTACTGGAAAGTGGCGACCTGGTATCAGGCGATAACAACGCGGATTACACTATCCCCCCTGGCACGGTACTGCAACCCGGCGACTACTATGTGATTGGCTCTGGACTGGTGCCGAATGTGGATTTGGTTGTGGGCGCGAACAATCTATTCGAGAACGACAACGAGTGGATAGCGCTCAAAATGCCCGACGGCACTGTGGTCGACGCGATTGCCTACGAGACGAACAAGAACCCCGATCTCTCTCTGTGGGTTCCCGCCAATGTGATTCCGCACCTGGGGCGTGGTATCTGGGGCAATTACATCACCCTGCAGGGAACAGCAACGGTCGATAACACCCTGCTTTCGAGCCAGCGCTGGAAAGATGGGCTGGACACCAACGACAACGGGCGCGACTTCGGGCACATGCCCTGGACGCCAGGCGCCTCGAACAACACCACGCCCACACCTTTCTCCAATAACTTCAACGCGCTGAATGTGTACGACCTCGTGCCGAACTTCAGCGGTTCCTTCCGCGCCCCGCGCGTCATCGACCCGACCCAGTGGGATGTCCCCCCTTACTCGACCACGCCCAACCCAAACGCTATACCCGCATCGCCCGATGGTGGGAATGCGATGATTGCATGGGACTGGGCAGGCGGTGGCAATATGGCAACTTCCACCTTCGCCTTCCAGAACCGCGCGGGTTATGAGCTGTATATCTATATCGATAACAGCCTCCCCATCCCCGGCGAGCTGGAGTCGTGGATGATAGGGCTGATGGGCACTTGCGGCTCCTTCTATAACATTCCCTTCCGCTGTCTGGTCAACGCCAGCGGTCCCACAGGAGTCGCTTGGATGTTCAAGCGAGCGAACACGGCAGACGACCCCGTCGAGGTGAAATTGCGCCTTGTGGATGCGGGTCCAGGGGGCGACAGCAACCCAGGCTGTGGCTCCGCGGGCACGATGCAGTGGACGACCTTCGGCGAGATTGACCTGACGAGCATCACGCCGGGCTGGTATCGCCTGCGCCTGGAGGTGCGGGGTGATAAGGTGCGCGGTATCTTCGGTGGCACCTACGGCTCCACTTCCGATGGCACGATTATCGAGGGCACCACCTCCGGCTGGATCGGCGCGTTCTATATCGGCTACCGGGAGGCGTATACCACCGACCAGTTCGCCAACCCAGTGCGCGTCGACGCACTGAACCTATTTATTCCCACAGATGGCGATGTGGACGATAACGGTTGTGTGGACGATGCCGACCTGCTGACGGTGCTGTTCGCCTTCGGCAGCACGGGTCAATCTGACGCCGATGTGAACGGCGACGGTGTGGTGGACGATGCCGACCTGCTAACGGTGCTGTTCGCCTTCGGCAGCGGGTGCTGAGCACCTTCCCCCTCACCCAAGCCCTCCGCCTCACCAAATGAGGGAAAGGGCTGGGTGAGGGGAAACTCTACCCTGCAATGAGCACCTTCAGAAATCAGCCTGGACCTGAGCCAACGCGCTGAGCCTACTGTGATACTCTGCTACCTGAGTGTAGGATACGAATTTGACGAGTCCTCGAATCATTTCAAACTGGGCTTGGCTAACCGTGTCGTCAAACTGCTTTTTACGCGATTCGTCTGCCACAATCCGAAATCTCACACGGAAATCGATAAACTCACCGAACTTAACCAGTGCGCTTATAAAGTTGGTCGTGTGCTCCACCTCAAAAAATGCCTCTGGGAAGCCTCGATGATTCATCCAGACCACATCGATGGAGCCTGCCTTCCTCACCAATGCAGGATAAGTAAAAGGCGGCAGTTTTTCTAGGCTCACCAGAGTACCAAGTTTTCTCAAAAGAAACAATTTATTCTGATCTTGACGCGGTACAAAAGTTTGATAACCCCTTAGTTTGCCTATCTCGACCAGCAAACCTTGGAAGTAGCTATGATTAAAGCGCTGTTCCTGCTCATCCGTTGCTGTGGCACCGATATGCAGCTGATTGAGAATCTGCCGTTCTTGGGCTTTTAGCCCCCATAGCCCTGGTCTTATCTTGAAGAAGAGTTCGGGGCGTGTTTGGAGGATGCGGCGGATAGTAGCATAAGGCGTCTTTGTACCCCAACGGCAATTAGGAATTGCCAGCGCTCTGCGGTAGATCTCGCCCAGCGTGGCAACCCCTCCACTCTCCTCTAATGCGCGCACTACCGCCTCATGTTGCTTCACGGGAAAATTATACCCTGCTCACAAACCCCACTCCGCTTGAACTCTCTCCCTACAAAGGTGGTTGTGCAGGAATCAGGCGCCAAGTGGGGTACAATTGAAAAATGGGCGCTTTGAGAAGGGTGCGAAGGAGGCTCAGAGGATGAGGCAAAAAGGCTTTACGCTGATTGAGTTGCTGGTCGTGATTGCGATTATCGCCATCTTGGCGGCGATTCTGTTCCCTGTGTTTGCGCAGGCACGCAACAAGGCACGCCAAACCGCCTGCATCAGCAACATTCGCCAGTGCTGGCTGGGGCTAACCATGTATCGAGACGATTACGACAATGTCTACCCTTATGGTATCGACTTTGACCCCAATCGCCTTGCCACCGACTGCACACGCTGGGATCGCTCCCAGATATTGTTCACCTGGGAGGGACCGGCAGTGCGCCCGAACGCGGGCTGTACCATGTATGGCACGGCGTTCCCTGTTTGGCTTCCAACAGCGCAGGGGCGACGCGCGATTGTGGAGCCGTATCTCAAAGATAACAAGGTGATTTACTGCCCTAATGTGCCCGACTGCTGGGTGAACGGCAATTGTCCGAACCCCTTTAACACCAGCGGGTTCAACAACGGTTATTTCTATGATCCTGCCCGTACACGCGGTCGCTCCAGCTATTACTACCCGAACTACGACTGGGGCGCGTTCCGCTACACAGGCTCCTCGCCAGAGGAGGCGAACCAACTCGCCGCCGAGAACCTCATCTGGGGACGCTCCAGCGATACCCTCGATGACCGCGTGCGGATTCTGTTGGACAACTATATGTACGAACAGCGCCATATTCAGGGTGGCAACATCGCGACGATGGTGGTGGTCCATCCCAGCGGCGCGAGCAAGGTCTGGAAGTGGCAACAATAACTCCATCGAGCAGGAATCGCGCGCCAGGTGGGGTATAATAGAGGGTGATTGAAGCGCTTCAAAGGCGACGCCCGCTCCAACGAAGCGCGAGGGAGGCTCAGAGGATGAGGCAAAAAGGCTTTACGCTGATTGAGTTGCTGGTCGTGATCGCGATTATCGCCATCTTGGCGGCGATTCTGTTCCCTGTGTTTGCGCAGGCGCGTGAAAAAGCGCGCCAGACGACCTGCACCAGCAACCACAAGCAGATGGGCATGGCGACGATGATGTATCTCAGCGACTATGACCAACTCTGGTTCCCTGCCTGGCACGATATACCCGGACCTGGCAACGGGCACTGGTTTTTCAAAATCTCACCCTACATCAAGTCGGGTACGGGTGCGGACTGGAGCACTTATCGCCGTGATAAAAATGTGGAGATTCGTATCTGCCCCTCCGGAATTGCAATTGCCTTCAACTACAGCATGAACGGGCACATCAGCCTGCTGAGCCAGAATTGCCCGCAGGGACCCAACACCTGCTACGACCCCGATTCGGAAGCCATCTTCACCCATCCTGCCGAGACCATCATCTATGGCGACGCGACCCAGATCGAGGGCTGGGATTGGGCATCCTCGGCGAACTTCTGCTGGTGGCCGTCGCAGGCGACCTGTTGGAGCGGTGGGCGTTTCCCTCAAGGCGATGAGGATCCGCTCTGGCGAATCGTGGATCGGGATGTGCCGCGCTCAGTGTGGGACCCCAACACCAGCTGGAACCCGAATCTGGGCTATGGGCAGGTGCGCTATCGCCATCAGCGCATGGCAGTGTTCACCTTCGCAGATGGGCATGCCAAAGCGATTCGGCGCGGCGCGGTCAAAGTGCCGTGGAACTGGTCAATCACGGCACAGCACGAGAACGACTGGGCACGGTAAAATAGTCGGGAGGGAAACAGCGCAATGCTCAAGCACGAGATACCGATGCCAGTGGCTGTGGGGATTCTTGTGGCACTGTTGTTGGTGCTGGGCTTTTTTGTCTATCGCGCGATTTTCGCGCCTGCGCCCACGGTGAGCACCATCCCGGAGTTTCAGCCTCCGCCTCCGAGCGCAACTGCCCCGTCTGCACCAGGCGCCCAGGCGCCCTCGAACGACCCCACCCGCGCACCTATCAATCCGCCACCGGGCTACGGCGCGCCCCGATAGGCACACTATCAGTGGAGGAACCTACATCCGCAAGCCATTTCATCTCTTACCGCGTGGGAGAAGGGGTGAGGGTGTTATGTGCTATCGCACGATGCGCCTGCCGTCGAACACAGGGGCGACCTGCTTCTGACGCTGGATATAGTCCGCCACCACATCGAGCGCGGTGCGCCCCGTGTCCACAAGCGGAATGTTCATCGGCTTCAGGTAGCGATCAGCGAAGTAGGAATTGGTCGTGCCCTCGTAGAGCGCGTCATCCCGAATCGGTTCGCCATTCAGCATGGCGTACACCAGCCGACCGTTCTCGATGCGGTAGCGCAGGTTCGCACTGCAGGTCGGTCGCTGCCGTTCCAGCACCTGCTTCAGCTGTGCCCCAGTTATCTCGAAGCGCACCACCGTGTTGCCGAAGGGTAGCATGCGCGCGAGGTCATAGTAGGTAATCGGTCCCTTCGCCAACTGGATGCGCACCCCATACATGTTCTGCAGGTCAAAATCACTGTTCATCATGGCGCGGATGGCGTCGCTCACGAGGTGGTACTCGGCAAGGTCATCGCCGCGCTGAACGAAATCGTCCGTCGCGACGCCCACCACACGCCCGTATCGCTGGGCGATGGGTTTCCAGTAACGGCTCACCACGCGGGCGACCTCTGGATCGTCGGCTATCTGGCGCGTGATGGGAATCAGCTCGCCCTTGTACGCGACCAGCTCCCAGCGGTTCGTTTCTCGGTCGTGATAGGCAATAATGTCCAGCCGTCCGAGTTCGCCGCCCCACTGGTGCGCCTGCACCAGAATCGTGCCGTTCAGTCCCATCACGCTCTTTGAAAGCGGTTTGTCCCATGCGACGAATCGGGGCTGTGCCAGGCGCGTGTGCGAGTGCCCCCCTACAATCACATCGATGCCGGGCACGCGCCGTGCCAGTTCCATCTCGGTCTCGATGCCCAGATGGGAGAGCAAAATCACCACATCGGCTTGCTCGCGCAGTTGCGGGACGAGGCGCTGAGCGACTTCGAAGGGATCCAGAATATCCACGCCTTCACGCGCACCGCGATAGTTCTGGGTGTCGCGCACAATCAAGCCGAAGAGGGCGATTCTCAGCCCGCCTCGCTCGACAAGCAGATAAGGGGAACAGAGTGGCTGACCATTCGCCCGCAGGCGTGCGTTCGCGCAGAGGAAGGGGAACCGCGCCATGCGAATCAGCTTCTGCACCTGCGTGAGGCGATTACTGAACTCATGGTTGCCGAGCGTCGCGTAGTCGTAGCCACAGGCGTTCATCACGGCGACATCCGCCTCGCCAAAATAGTGCAGGGAGAAGGGCGTGCCGTCCATAAAGTCGCCACAGTCCACCACGAGCGTCTGGTCGCGCAGCTGGTGGCGCAGCTGACGCAGAAGGGTGGCGCGGCGGGCGACCCCGCCAATATCGTGCTTATAGGGCAGTTGCGCCTCCTGCGAGTTCGGATCGATACCCTCGGGGTAGCTAAAGGGGAGCAGATGTCCATGCGTGTCGTTCGTGTGCAAAATTACGATTCGTGCCCAGCGCTGTTCTGAATCGACCGCGATGCCCAGTTGCAAAGTGATGCCAAGCAGGCTGGCGAGAAGGCTGGGCAACCACCACCATCTCCTTCGGCTCATGGCTCGAAGTATACTCGATGAGCATGATGCCTAAGCGTGTGGCTTGTGCCTCTGGCTCATCAGGCATAATGGGCAGGATGCCCAAGCTACAAAAAAGTAGCACGGGCGTCTCGCCCGTGCAATTGTAGCTTGCGCCTCTGGCTCATCAGGCATAATGGGCAGGATGCCCAAGCCACTGGGTATACTTCCTGGGGATGGCGCCCTTTTTCTATACCAGCCAGTTGGAGCAGTACCAGTTTTCCGAATCGCACCCGCTGAAACCTATGCGCCTTCGGCTGATGATGGAACTGCTGGAGGCTTATGGGCTGTTCGGCTCGTCGCTTTGCTTGAGGGAGCCGTCCCTGTCAGAGGAAGAGGCTACCGCTGAGATTCTGCGCGTGCATACCCAGCGCTATGTGGAGATTGTGAAGGCGATGAGCGTGGGCGAGCCGGTGATGGAGATTCAGCGCTGGGGCTTCTCGCCGCTGGGGGACAACCCGCCCTTTGTGGGCATGTGGGAAGCGGCGCTGGCTTATGTCCGCGCCACCATCGAGGCGGCGTACGCGGTGCGCGATGGCGAGCTGCTTGCCTTCAGCATGGGCGGGGGACTGCACCATGCCCTGCCTGACCGCGCAAGCGGCTTCTGCGTGTTCAACGACCCCGCGCTCGCAATCGTCATTCTGCGCGAACGGTTCCAGCGCGTCGCCTATCTAGACATCGATCTGCACCACGGCGACGGCGTGCAGTGGATTTTCTACCGTGACCCCACCGTGTTGACCGTCTCCATCCACGAGGGCGGAAGATGGCTCTTTCCTGGCACAGGCTTCGCGGACGAGTTGGGCGAGGGCGAAGCGTGGGGCACTTCGATTAACATCCCGCTCGCCCCCGAAACGGACGACACCATTTGGTGGTGGGCGTTTGAGCAGGTGGTGCCTCGCGTGTTCGAGCGGTTCCAGCCCGATGCATTGGTACTACAGATGGGCGCGGACCCGCACTATTTAGACCCGCTGGGTCATCTGAATCTGACGGCACAGGGCTGGCTGCGCGCGGTGGAGTGGGCGCGTTCGCTCGGTCTGCCGACGGTCGCGCTGGGTGGTGGGGGCTACAATCTGACCACCGTGCCGCGCATGTGGACACTGGCGGTCGCTACCCTTGTGGGTGTCGAACTGCCCGACGAGACGCCTTCCTACTTCCGCTGGCACGCGCGTATCCCCACCCTGACCGACCATGAGTTGCCCACCATTGCCCCCAGCGACCGCGACTACGCCCGCCGCTATGCCGAACAGCAGGTGACTTTTTTGCTGAGAGTGCTGGAAGAGCGATAACCCTACTCCCACAGGGTGGGCTGGAGGCTGATCTCGGTCATTATACCACTCTATATACTCCTCAAAGGCAGGTAGACTCTCTGATAGAAACTGTGCCAATACTATATGTCATTTTGGGTCCGACGGCGGTGGGCAAGACGGCGGTGGGTCTGCGTGTGGCAGAGCGAATCGGCGCCGAGATTATCTCTGCCGATTCGGCTGCCGTCTATCGCGGGATGGATATCGGCACAGCGAAGCCTACGCCCGAAGAGCGTGCCCGCGTGCGGTTCCACCTCATCGATGTGGCAGAACCCGACGAGCCGTTCACCGCTGCCAAGTTCCGCGAGCTGGCACAGAAAGCGATTCGCGACATTCAGGCGCGTGGCAAGCGCGTGTTGATTGTGGGCGGTACAGGACTGTACCTGCGCGTGCTGTTGCACGGGTTCAGCCTTGCCCCGCCGCCGAGCGACCCCGACCTGCGCCAGCAGTTGCAGGCACAGGCACAGATGCAAGGCTTGCACACCCTCTATGCGCGACTGCAGCAGATTGACCCAGATACTGCGGCGCGCATCCATCCGAACGATGCCGTGCGCATCATCCGTGCGTTGGAAGTGTACGAGATGACAGGCAAGCCCATCAGCGAATGGCAGGCACGCGCGGAATCGGAACTGCCCGCGCTCAAATTCGGGCTGACCATGCCGCGCCCCTTGCTCTATCGCCGTATTGACGAGCGGGTGGACGCGATGATGGCGCAGGGGTTCCTCCAAGAGGTGCAGAATCTGCTCTCGAAAGGGTACAATAAAGACCTACCCGCCCTCAAAGGGCTGGGCTATCGGCACCTTATCGCCCATCTGATGGGCGAGATGGGGCTGGAAGAAGCGGTTCGGCAGTGGAAACGCGACACGCGCCGATTCGCGAAGCGTCAGATGACCTGGTTCCGTCGCGAGCCGGGCGTCCACTGGCTCGACGCCAGCACAGGCGCGGACGCGACCGCCCGAACAATTGTGCAAATGATTGAGGAGCAGGGAGGGCAACACAATGGCAAAGGCGATTAATTTGCAGGACATGTTTTTGAATCAGGTGCGCAAGGAAGGTATCGGCGTCACCGTCTACCTCAGCGGAGGCATCCAGCTGCGGGGGGTTGTGCGCGGATTCGATGCGTTCACCATCCTGCTGGAAAGCCCGGGCAAGCCGGTCCAGCTGGTGTACAAACACGCCATCACCACGATAGTGCCGTCGCGCCCAGTGGCGGGCTACGCTCCCAGCCGCGCCCAGCAGGAGCCTGGCGAGTTTGAAGAGTGAAAGCGCGCCCATTCGCTAAACTGCAAGGCAACGGCAACGACTTTGTGCTGGTCGACGCGCTCGACCCCGCGCACGGGTGGCACTCTACTGATGCGCCTCCCGACTGGAGCCTATGGGCAATTCGCCTATGCGACCGTCGGTTCGGGGTCGGCGCGGACGGCTTGCTCGTGGTGGAGCGGGGCGAGCGTGCGCCCTACCGCATGCGAATCTTTAACCCCGACGGCACCGAGGCGGAAATGTGCGGAAACGGCATCCGCTGTTTCGCCTGCTACCTTCTGCTTCACTATGAACCTCACGCCGACCAGCTGCTCATCGAGACGGGCGCAGGCGTGCGCATCGTTCATCGCGCAGATGGGCAGATGCTCACCGTGGAGATGGGCGTACCCCGTTTGGCACGGCGCGAAGTGCCCGTGCATGGCGAGCCAGCCGACCAGCCGATGTTGGCACAGCCCACCGAGGTGATGGACACAGCCCTACCGCTCAGCGCGGTCAACACAGGCACTCCGCACGCCGTGCTGTTCGTGCCCGATGTGCAGGCGTTCCCCCTGGAGACGCTGGGACCAGCGATTGAGCATCATCCGCTTTTCCCAGAGCGGACGAATGTGCAGGTGGCGCAGGTGCTTCATCGCGACTATGCCATCGTGCGCACATGGGAGCGGAGTGCAGGTGCGACGCTCGCCTGCGGTACGGGCGCATGCGCAACGCTGGTGGTCGGGCATCTGTTGGGCTTGCTCGACCGCCGTGCGACCATTCGCATGCCAGGTGGCGAACTGCGCATCGAATGGCGCGAGGACAACCAACTGCTGATGACGGGACCCGCCGTGCAGGTGTTTGAAGGGGTGTTTTTAGAGCTGGTCTGAAGCCCTTATCTCCGGGACTGAGAGCAGTCCTGCTAAGTTCGGGTAGAATCGAGACGATGAGCCAGCCTGCGGTCAGTGTGCTGATACCCAGCTACAACCACGCACGCTTCCTGCCCGCCACATTGAAAAGCGTGTTTGACCAGACCTTCACCAACTACGAGATTGTGGTGGTGGATGACGGCAGTACCGACGGCTCGGTGGAGCTGCTGGGCAGTTACGGCACGCGCATCCGCCTCTTCACCCAGTCCAATTGTGGCACCTATCCCACACTCAACCGCTGTATCGCCGAGTCGCGCGGGTGCTATCTGGCGATTCTGAACTCGGATGACCTCTGGGCGCCCACCAAGCTGGAGAAACAGGTCGCCCTTCTGGAAGCACAACCGCAGGTTGGGCTGGTGCATACCGATGGACGCTTCATCGACGCCGAAGGACAGGTGCTGGCGGGCAACCCGCTGGGCTTCGAATGGCCTCGCACCCCATCAGGCAATATCATCGAGGCGCTGGTGCGCTGTAATAAGATTATCGCCTCGTCGGTGCTGGTGCGTCGAGAATGTTTTGAACGGTTGGGGGGCTTCCGTGAGGATTTGTTCGGCTCAGGCGATTGGGAGATGTGGTTCCGCATCGCGCTGGAGTACGACATCGCCTTCATCGATGAGCCGCTCACTTTTTATCGGGTGCATGGGGCGAATGCCTCGTTTCAGCATCGGCGCGTGTATGAGGATGATGTGCGCGTGCGGGAGGAGACCATCCACGCGAACATTCCACGGTTATGGCAGCGCGCTAACGACCCACGCGCGATGCGTCTTGCGTTGGCACATTCCTACGCCTGTCTTGGCACCGAATATGCCTTGCTGGGCGACCGTCGGCGGGCGCGCCGTGCCTATTGGCACTCGCTTCGGCTCTATCCTCTGCGCGGGAAGAGCCTTTTGCGCCTCCTGCTTACTTATCTGCCCATCCGCCCCCCGCTTTGACCCCGGCGAACCCAGAACCACGGCGGGATAGCGGCGCGTCGTCGTGTACAATAGAATCGGTGAGAATGGTGAGTGGTGCTGAGGATGACAGGCGGGCGCACTGGCAGAAGCTGCTCATTTTGGGCTTCTTTGTGCTGCCGATTGTGCTGACGCTTATCATTATGCTCTCGCCCCAGTTCCGCCACCTGCGCGAGCGCAACCGCCTGCGCAACGAGCAGCTGCTGAGAGCGGTGGAGGCGGGCGACCTTGCGCGGGTGAAGGTGCTGTTGCGCGAGGGCGCGTCGGTGAACGCCAGCACGCGCTCGGGCTTGACCGCACTCAGCCTCGCCATTATGCACGGACATGATGAGATTGCGCTCCTGCTGATGGCGCACGGTGCCAGTCTGGGCGCACGCGACCGCACAGGCTACCTGCGCGAGATGACGCCGGGCAACTCGCCCGCCTATTACGCTGCGGTGTACGGGCGCACGCGCGTGCTCAAGGCGATGCTGGAGCGAGGCATCTCGCCCAACGAGCGCGACCGCAACGGACGCACCCTACTGATGCTCGCCGCTGAGAACGGACACCGCGACACGGTGCAGATGCTCCTTCAGCACGGGGCAGACCCGAACGCCCGCAGTGCATTGGGCGAGAGCGTGTTGGACACTGCGCGCCGCAGTGGCGACCCCGAACTGATAGCGATGATTAGACGAATGGCGAAGGGCGAATAGCGACAGGGATATTCTCACCCCTAACGCGGAAGCGGTAGTACCGCCCGCCACGCTTCGTATTGCCGGTTCGGGTTTAGACCGTAGCCCACAATCACCGTGCCGTCATACGAGACATCTGTTGCAGAGAGAAGGATCCAATTTTGCACACTTGTCACGCCTGCGTCGAGCAGTTCACGGCGCAGGTCTTGCATTTTCTTGCGGGTTGTCCAGCGGAAGGCGCGCTCCGATGCACTCGAGCTGTTGATGAGCGACTTGCCGACGACAACCGTGCCATTCAAGGAGGCATCATAGGCAGCGCTCATCGGACCTCCGAGTGTGCCTAATTCCACCATTCCGGTGGACGGTGTCCAGCGGAAGGCTCGCCACCAGAAATCCCGATTACGGGCTTGCCCCACAACGACGCTTCCATCGGGCGAAACCCCATGCGCCGCGCTGTCGGAACCTCTGGGTAGACTGCCAAGGTCCTGCATACCCGACGACGGTGTCCAGCGGAAAGCGTGTGTCTGCGGACCAAACGGACCCGGGATCGTCGTTTGCGAATAGCCCACGACCACATTCCCATCCGCCGATACCGCCTGCGCAGAAGTATAGTTGCCACCAAGATGCCCAATGCTTTCAAGGATACCGGGGGCGATCCAGCGTAAGCCAGCTCCCACAATCACATTTCCGTCCGCTGACACACCGAGGGCATCATAGATGGGAAGTCGCTCCATACCACTGAATACCGTCCAGCGAAAGGCTCCCAGCGTTTGGGTATCTGTCCAGAAGGCTTGCCCGACGACAACCGACCCATTTTGAGAGGCAGCGTAAGCGACCGCATCTGCTGGAAGAATCTCCACAGTATTGCCGACCCAGCGGAATGCCCGCCGTTCACCAGAAGGCAGGTAAAGCGCGCCGACAACGACCGATCCGTCGCCAGAGACGCCATAAGCGAAGCTCGATCGAAGCCCAGGAAGATACGAGCCTAAACCGCGAAAGTCTGCAGTAACTTGCGCGGTCGCCACAACAACCGCGAACCCATTAATCACGAAAAAGTTAACGAGCCGCATCGCATTCCTCCTTAGAGTTCATGCAGTTCCCTGCATGAATCCCGCTCCATAGTGAACGAACGGCGCGTATCCTGGTTCCATGCCATCAATTTCTTGCTTGAGAGGCTGTTCGAAAAAAAAAAGCGTGTGAACCCTTTTTCTTGGTTCCCCACACCAGCGGGGGGAACCTGCAGGAGGGGGTATAAGTTCAAGGAGGTAGGCGCAAAAGAGGACTAACAGCCACTGCCGAAGTTGAACAACACGATTAGCAGGTCAGCGTCATCTACCAGCCCATCTTTGTTGATGTCCTCATGGCGGGTGTAGCCGGTGCCGGGGGTGCCGAAGGCG
>FWWL01001932.1_pt1 | contig 46203 bp, 39 predicted proteins | sample 2228331 | NCBI WGS metagenome assembly FWWL01 (sample SAMEA103939775, study PRJEB20133) | metagenome | reverse complement strand
TACGGTTTTTCGAACGGAAGGAAATACCTAGGTCCCCTTTTACGACATTCCCTAAGTAGACGATGTACTGTTCAGGAATCGGCTTATCTAGTCCGTACTTAATCTCTAAGTTCCGTCTAATGTCTGGATTCAGTCTATCATCGTTAAATGGGGTTCCAGGAAGTAATTTCATAAGGAAGAATGTGAGTGTAGTGATTACCCATAAAGTAAGTAGCATAATGACAAAACGACGCAAAAAATAATTGAGCACCTCATTCATCTCCTATCTCTCAATATTTGTCTCTCTTCTTTATTGCTCTCTATTTAAATAAAGAGAAGCAAGGTATATGTGTACGATTGTTAGTTGTATACATATACCTTGTCGATCACACGAACAACTATTATGTTTTCAATGTAGATCTTACCTCTCAATAAAACGTGATTTATTCTTTACCTGAAATATATGCCCACTTCAAGCTGTAGTCAGGACCTGAAGCGTAACGAGCAATATCCTTTACATAAGGTTGACGAAGTGAGTATCCTGATTGATAGAAGATTGGCACAAGCGAGCCATTTTCCAGAAGAATCTTCTCTGCATCAGCATACAGTTGTGCACGCTTTACTCTATCTGTTTCATTTGCAGCATCTGATACTGCCTTGTCATAGTTCACAGCATTAAATCCCATTTGGTTAAACGGATTGTCTGAAGTGAACAAATCCATGAAAGTACTAGCATCGTTATAGTCCGCACCCCAACCACCGATAGCGATATCGTAATTAAAGTTTTTCTTTAATTCATTCGATACTTTTGCAGGTTGTTGATTCACTTCTACGTTAACTCCTATTTGCTTCCATTGTTCTTGCATAATTTGAGCCATTTTCAATGACTTGTCGCCTTCGAACATGAGGAGAGTGAAGCTAGGGATCTCCTTACCTACATCTTCTTTTGCCTTTTGGATTAACTCTTTTGCCTTTTCTACATCTTCTTTGATAATGTCATTGTTAGCAGTGAATTCGTCACGGAAATCTTTCCCCTCAGCTGACCCAGAAATTCCAGGAGGAACGATACCATAAGCAGGTACTTTCGTACCCCCGTAAACAACGTCAATCAATTGTTGGCGATTAAAGCCAATCGCTACTGCTTTACGGAAATTATCGTTGCGTAGAAATTCACCTTGGTCACCTTTTCCTTTAAGGTTAAGGTATAACCAGTAGTTCACTGTTTCAGTCACTCGTACCGCATTTTCATCATCTTTATACTGTTCTAAAAATTGTTCAGGAATGCCTGTCGCATCTAAATCTCCAGACAGGTATAAATTGAATCTTGTGTTCGTATCGGTAATCATGGCATAATTTACTTCATTCAACTTTACAGTCTCAGCATCCCAGTAATTGTCGTTCTTCACAAGCTTGATTGAATTATCGTGGTTCCATTCAGATACAACAAACGGGCCATTGTATATCAATTTGTCTGCATCAGTTCCGAAAGCACCTGGTTCTAATGATTCATAATATTTTTGATTAATCGGGAAAAATGTTGGGAACGTCGTTAACTCAAGTAAAAGTGCACTCGGTCTACTCAGTGTTACTTCCAACGTTTTAGCATCAACAGCTTTAACGCCTACTTTAGTTAATGCAGCGTTAAGCTCTTCATCAGAAGAATCCGCGGAAAGTGCTGCTACTTCTTTCGCACCCGCGATACCAGCAACATCGAACAAACCTTGATATTCTGCACCCGTCTTCGGATTCATTGCTAATTTCCAAGCGAACTCAAAGTCTCCAGCCGTTACGGCATCGCCATTAGACCATTTGGCATCACGTAAGGTGAAAGTATACTTTAATTGGTCTTCACTAACTTCCCATTTTTCAGCCATAGCTGGTTTAATTTCGTTATTTAAATCAATACGTGCTAAACCTTCCAACACGTTGTTTAAAAGCTCGAAATCATGAGAATACGTTGCCGTTGATGAGTCAAGTGACGTAGGCTCGGATCCTAAATCATAGTTTAAAACTTGAGTAGCATCAAGTTTAACATCTTCATTTGGTGCTTCTTCTTGACCATCTGCACCTGGTGTTTCATTCGTGCCATTGTCTTGCTCAACTGAGTCATTACCGCAGCCTGCAAGACCGATACTAGCGATCATAACGATGGCAAGTAGTAGTGTTAGCCATTTGTTGGCAGTCTTCATTGTCTGTGTCCTCCCTTAGTGTGTATGAAGTATATATCGTTATGGCGGTTGCCGATAACACAGAGATAACTTTCACATTATCATCACAGAACATTAATCCACATGGAATTAATTAAAATGTTCTGTTAATTCAGAGTAAATTTACTTATTAAAACAATTTAAGCACTAAATTAAAGCTGAAACACTTATATCTTAAGGGATATTACAGATAATTCTACGCTATTGATGTTTATATTACATGAAGGGAAAGTGAATTAATCTTTACCTTCATAAGTGTAAATTAAAGAAAATTAAGACTAGGATTCTCCAATCTAGAGAACACCTAGTCTTACTATTGTTATTTCTTGTATTATTCACGTAGTTACTCTGCTATTGGGAAAACAAGATAGAAAGAAGTCCCTTTTTTACGTTCACTTAGAAGGGTAATCTTTCCTTTATGGAGCTCTAAGATCGATTTCACAATGGCCAGTCCTAAACCAGACCCTTGAGAACTTTCTGACGGTTGAACTTTGCCTCTATAAAAACGTTCAAATACATAAGGAATATCATTCCGGTCTATACCGATCCCGTTATCTTGTACAGTAACCTTTACTTCCTTAAGTAATTGATCAACTTCCAATGTTACTGATATTGTTCCTCCAGAAGAGGTGAATTTAATAGCGTTCTGGATAAGATTATCAAAGATTTGTTCAATTTGTCTTTCGTTCATCATAATAGGGGCAGGGTTAGCTGTGATAATGTCAAAAAGTGAAATTCCTTTCTCATTCGCTAACGGCCTCAATCGTTGAATACTCCGATTCAATGGTTGTTTAATATCCCCTTTACTTAGCTCTTGTATTTCAACACCAGCATCTAACCTCGACCAAGATAACAGATTTTCGGTAAAATGACGTAACCGATCAATTTGTTCTCTCGATAATGTTAGAAACTCTTCTCGAATCTCTTTATTCTCATCCGCACCAGTTAAAAGTAATTCATTAAATGAACTTAATGCCGTAATTGGCGTCTTCAATTCATGACTTAAATCCGCAATGATACGTTTTAATTTATCTCGTTCGGTTTCAAGAAGTTTAAAACTTGAATTGATTTGCGAAGTCATGAGGTTAAATTGCCTTCCTAATTGACCGAGCTCATCATTCGTATCAATTTGAACTTTATGTCGGAAATCACCATCACTAATTAACTGTACGACATCGGTCATTTCACGAATTGGTCTTGTCAACTTAGAGCTTAAGATGTAGCCGATAATACCCGAACCGATTAAGCCTATTAATCCTAAGTAGGAAAATAAAGTAATCAATTCTGTTCGGAGAGAAGAAGGTTTACTTTCTGTAATGTCCATATACCCGATTGTCATGCCAAACTCATTAGAAATTTTCATTTTAAAGGGTAGTATAGGAAGCTCTTCTATTTTTTCTTTTCCTTTATCTTCTTCTACTTTATTTTTATCTTCTTCTTCCTCTTTAGCTTGATCTAAATAGGACTTAATCGATCGAGCTTTTTTAAGTTCATTTAAATACATTTCCTCAAGTACGATGAAGGGAATGCGATCATTAGCACCGATTGGTCTACTAGGAGGAGCCTTTACAGTAATGTCTAACTCGAGTAATTTACTTAACCTCAAGCTCTTTGACCTTGACGCGATAATCGATTGACTCGGATTGATGTCTTGATCGATTAAAATCAACTTCCGGAAATTTTCGGCCTGTTCCTTTTCTAAGAAGTAACGTGAAAACGTTTGTTCAAACATAAATCCCATGAGAATAATAACGAGGATCATTCCGATCTGAAACGATATCGTTAATTTCCAACGAATTCCCCCGTAAAATCTCTTTACTACATTTTTGACATTACCCATTGTTTATTTCACGCCAGCGGTAACCGACACCGCGAATCGTTTCGATCATTTGACCGGCATCACCCGCATCGTCGAGTTTACGTCTGAGGTTACGAATGTGGACGTCAATTGTTTTCTCTCCACCCATGAAATCAATATCATTCCATATTTTCTGTAATAGGGCTTCCCTGCTAAATACAAATCCAGAGCGTGACATGAGCGTTCGTAAAATTTCAAATTCGGTGTACGTAAGATGCACGCTCTTTGTTTTTACTTTTACTGTTCTTCGGTCAAGATCAACAAACACATTCTCATGATGCATTTGAAGCATGTCCGGTTTCATCGTTCGAAGTTTAGATCGTCTGTGCAGAGCTTTCACTCTGGCAACGAGTTCCCGCACTCCGAAAGGCTTTGTCACGTAATCATCTGCCCCCAATTCAAGCCCCATTACTTTATCTATTTCAAGATCTCTAGCCGTTAGTATGAGTATTGGAATATCGCTTACTTCGCGCCATGACTTACATAGATCAAATCCTGTTCCGTCAGGCAATCCAATATCGAGTACCGCAATATCGTACGATGCATTGCGAAACATTTCATCTGCTGCTTCAACGGATAGGGCACGATCGACTTCCCAACCCTCAAGATTAAAGGCATATTCAATTCCTCGGCCGACAGCAGGATCATCTTCAACTAATAGGATGAACGTACTATTTTCTGACATCAGTCTTAACCTCCACAAAAATCAAAGTCATCTTATTAAAAAACATTTCGATTAACACCATATTTTATCCTTTATTTTGCCATTTCACAAGCGAAAAAAAAAGGTCCAAAGAGCAAAGCTCTGGACCTCTCGATTAAACACATAGTCATCGTTTTATGATAATAGCTTCATTACGTTTGTTACAGAATCAGCCGAACGATCAAGAGCTGCTTTCTCTTCGCCCGTCAATTCAAGCTCAAATATCTTTTCAATACCATCTCCACCGATCGTTGTCGGTACGCCAAGGTATATATCGTTGTATCCGTATTCGCCTTCTAGGTAAGCAATAGTCGGTAGAATACGTTTCTTATCTTTCAGAATCGCTTCTGCCATTTGAACTAAGGAAGCGGCAGGAGCAAAGTACGCTGAACCGTTTCCTAGAAGGTTAACGATTTCTCCGCCACCTTTTCGCGTGCGTTCTACTATTGCATCTATTTGTTCCTTCGGCAGAAGCTTTTCTAATGGAATTCCGCCTGCGTAGGAATAACGAACGAGGGGAACCATTTCATCCCCATGCCCACCTAAAACGAAGCCAGTTACGTCTTCAACAGATACTTTAAGCGCATCCGCAACGAACGTACGGAATCGCGCTGTATCAAGCACACCGGATTGTCCGATGACACGATTTTTCGGGAAACCAGACGTCTTATAAGCAACATACGTCATAGCATCAACAGGATTTGTAAGAACGATAATAATACAGTTCGGAGAATATTTAGCGATCTGCTCAGTTACAGATTTCATAATTCCCGCATTTGTTGAAACGAGATCATCGCGACTCATTCCAGGCTTACGAGCGATACCCGCTGTAATAATGACAATGTCAGAATTCTTCGTATCTTCAAAGTTGCTTGTTCCAATGATGTTGGAATCGAATCCTTGAACGGGAGCGGCTTCCGCCATATCTAACGCTTTTCCCTTTGTCGGGTTTTCAAGCTGTGGGATGTCAAGAAGTACAACATCACCTAATTCTTTTTGTGCAATCATTAATGCTGTTGTTGCTCCAGTAAAACCGGATCCAATTACTGAGATTTTTTTACGTACAATCGCCATATTGAGCGGCCTCCCCTTATAAGTTAATTATTAAACGATCGGCAAATTCGGACGTTTTCACTTCCGTTGCCCCTTCCATTAATCGAGCAAAATCGTATGTTACTACCTTTTCCCCAATAGTTTTACTCATGGAAGCATAGATTAAATCAGCCGCTTCTGTCCAACCTAAGTGCTCTAACAATAATACGCCAGAAAGAAGAACAGAACCAGGATTCACTTTATCTTGACCTGCATATTTGGGAGCCGTTCCGTGAGTCGCTTCAAAAATCGCGTGACCTGTCAAATAATTGATATTCGCTCCCGGCGCAATTCCGATTCCACCCACTTGAGCAGCTAGGGCATCAGATAAGTAATCTCCGTTTAAGTTCAAAGTAGCAATAACATCAAATTCTTCCGGACGAGTTAGAACTTGTTGCAAGCAGATATCGGCAATGACATCTTTAACGATGATTTTACCAGCATTTTCTGCATCAGATTGCGCTTTGTTTGCTGCTTCCGTACCTTGTTCTGCTTTAATACGGTCGTATTGATCCCACGTAAACACTTTATCACTGTATTCTCGCTCAGCCAATTCGTAACCCCAGTTTTTAAACGCACCTTCGGTGAACTTCATGATGTTTCCTTTGTGAACCAACGTTACGCTCTTGCGATTATGCATAATCGCATACTCGATCGCAGAACGAACGAGACGTTCTGTTCCTTCTTTAGAAACAGGCTTAATTCCGATACCTGATGTTTCAGGGAAACGAATTTTATTTACGCCCATTTCATTTTGTAAGAAGGCAATGACTTTCTTTACTTCTACTGAACCTTCCGCCCACTCGATTCCTGCGTAAATATCCTCTGTGTTTTCACGGAAAATAACCATATCAACAGCTTCAGGATGCTTAACAGGCGATGGCACGCCATCAAAATAACGAACAGGACGTACACATGCATAAAGATCTAATTCTTGACGGAGAGCTACATTAATGGAACGAATTCCCCCACCGATTGGTGTCGTTAACGGTCCTTTAATAGCAACTATGTATTCTTTAACCGCCGTTAACGTGTCTTCAGGTAACCACTCGCCGAATTTCTCATGAGACTTACCACCTGCATACACTTCATACCAAGCTATTTGTTTCTCGCCATTATAAGCTTTTTCTACTGCTTTATCTAACACGCGCGATGCAGCTTTCCATATATCTGGACCGATTCCGTCACCTTCAATGAATGGGATAATCGGATTGTTAGGTACATTAAGCTTTCCATCCGTAATGGTCACTTTTTCTCCGTGTGTTGGCATTTCATACTTTTCAAAAATCGACATGAATTTTCCTCCTAAAATGTATTGTTCTATATACAAACGTAAGGGGATCGTGGAGTAAATTAATATTCCACAATACCCCTACAAACCTTAACGCTCTTCAATCGGTACATATTTCATATGTGAATTCCCGATGTACTCAGCACGAGGGCGAATCAATCGATTATTACTGTATTGCTCTAAAATATGAGCAGCCCAGCCTGAAGCTCGACTGATAGCAAAGATCGGCGTGAATAAATCTCGTGGAATCCCAAGGTAAGTGTAAACGGAAGCGGAGTAGAAATCAACATTTGGTTTCAAACCTTTTTTCGATACGACCATATTATCGATTTGTACAGACATATCATACCACTTAGAATCACCGACGATCTTAGCAAGATTTTTAGACATTGCCTGAAGATGCTTCGCCCGTGGATCACCATCTTTATACACACGGTGACCAAAACCCATAATTTTCACCTTATTATCAAGGGCGTTGTCAATATAGTTCTCTGTTTTTTCAGGTGTCCCGATATCTTCTAGCATGGCCATTACTTGTTCGTTAGCCCCTCCATGTAAAGGACCTTTTAGGGCACCAATTGCCGAAGTAACGCCAGAGTAAATATCAGAAAGCGTCGCTACAGTAACCCTAGCTGCGAATGTTGAAGCATTCAATTCATGATCGGCATGAAGCACAAGCGCTTGGTCAAAGGCTTTTACTGCAACAGGATCTGGTTTCGTTCCATTTAACATGTATAGAAAGTTTTCTGCGAAGGATAGTGTGGAATCAGGTGTAATCGGTTCCAATCCTTTACGATTACGCTCAAATGTCGTTACGATCGTAGGGATTTGCGCTGTAATACGAGTCGCTTTACGAATGTTTGCTTCTTTAGACATATCTCCAGACTCTTTATCATATAGCGCAATTGCGGAAACCGCCGTTCGTAATACTTCCATTGGAGATGAGTCTTTAGGTAAACGTTTTAAAAGTGTACTTACTTCCTCTGGAAGATCAGCTTGTTTAGCTAATTCCTTCCCTAATTCCTCTAACTCTGAATCTGTAGGTAATTTCCCATACCATAGTAAATAGATCACTTCTTCAAAACTTGCATGGTTTGCCAAATCGTCAATATTATATCCACGATAGGTGAGCACCCCATCGATAATCGAACTAATTTCAGATGACGTTGCTACGATGCCTTCTAAACCTTGTCCACTCATTCGATCACTCCTCTACTTTATTTCTAAAAACATGCTATTTATATTATTTTACCCCAATTGTGTAGTGAAGTGAAGTGTAGAGACATGTAATCCCTTGATTTTACAGTTGAATCAAAGTGTTTAAAACACCGTATATAATTGTAATAATGAACCAATAAAGGTTACAATTAAGTATATTTTACCAAGGAGTGTGTTTTTGTGACGTTTACTCGTGAAAATGTATTTCAATTCATTCGTGCTCTTATCGTTTTACTCATTGTTATTGCTGCTATTCTTGTCGTCCTTTATGTCACACCATTAATCTATCCCTTTATTATCGGTTGGTTATTAGCCATGATGCTTAATCCTTTCGTTAATTTCATGGAACGACGTTGGCGGACACCAAGGTGGTTGGGTGTAACGATTGCTCTACTTCTATTTCTAAGCATTATCGTTACTGTATTTACATTAATTGTTACTCAACTTGTCATCGAAATTGCTGATTTAACAGATAAAATGCCTACTTATATTGATCAAGTCTCAGACTATTTTAGTGAGTTTATTTCTAAAGATTTTTACTTAGGAATCGTTGATAAGATAACGAATTTCTATCAGGGGCTAGACGCGGATTATCAATCTAAAATTAATGAAAACGTTCGTGAAAATTTCGATTCCTTTTCCACAGAACTAACTGATTTTATTATGATGATTCTAAGTGGAATTCTCGGGTTCCTAACATCCATTCCCAATGTGGTTACCGTATTGGTCATCGCGCTTCTTGCTTCATTCTTCATGAGTAAAGACTGGCCAAGCCTTCTAATTCGAGGAAGGACCTATATCCCTACTCGTGTAAGAACGAGCGGAAACTCCATACTTGCCGATTTACGAGTTGCCCTATTCGGATTTGTGAAAGCTCAACTAACATTAATCTCTATAACAGGGGTGATTGTCGTTATCGGTTTGCTTATTTTACGCGTCGATTACGCTTTTACGATCGGTTTAATCGCAGGTGTCGTCGATTTACTTCCTTACTTGGGGATTGGCCTCGTATTTGTACCTTGGATTGTTTATCTATTTTTCGTTGGGAAAGTAAAATTAGCTATTGGTTTGGCGATTTTATACGGAATCATCACCATTATGAGACAAATACTCGAACCGAAGATATTATCTTCTACTGTCGGTTTGGACCCGTTGCTGACTCTAATCGCTTTATTCGTTGGTTTACAGCTGTTCGGTTTCCTCGGTTTAATTATCGGCCCTGTATCGATTGTTATCATTACCGCTTTGATCAAAGCGAACGTGTTCCGAGATGTTTGGTTGTTCATTAAAGGAGAGCCGGACATACCTATCAAAAAATAAGTAATGAAAAATGGCAAGACTTCCACCATGAGAAGTCTTGCCATTTTATATTCTCAATTAATTTTGTCATATTCTTTATTTAATATTTCAAGAAATTCTACGATAAATAATATAAATTCATCTTCATCTGTTTCCCAATATCGTATTGATATTCATAATGTTATAATTCAATACATATAGAGATCTTTAAATTGGAGGAGATTATACTGAGGAAAGTTAGAAAATGGCAAGCAATTTCACTCGTAATTTTTTATTTCATATGTATTTTGCTTCTACAAACCTATGTAAATTTGCAACAACGGTTACAACCTCCATCGGAAAAGTGGAGTCATTCTGAAAAATTGGGAGAAACGAGTAGTGTTAAATCTCCTTATCTCGAAGTGAACGATGAAGGAATAATGAATGTATCCTATCAAATGGAATCTTCAATCGATGTCGTGACAATGGATCCTACATTTAGTAAAGAAACTAAGTCATATGCATTGGGCGATAATCAAATCACGTCATTCATGAAACACGATAACCAATTATTATATATTTATAATCGAACGTTGTACTCTTCCACATTGAGTGATGATAAAGTAAATATCCCGACTCTATTGTTTGATGAACCTGTCCTTTTCCATTCCTCCTGGAAGAAGTCAGATGATATTACGTACGCCGTAGTGGCATCGAACAAGTCTCTCGTACTTTACGAAATGACGCCACGAGGAGTCAAAGAAATTACACGTATTTCTGACATTCCCCAGGTGCAAGATTATGCATTTAGAAGATTGGTTCAGCTACAAGAACATGATGGAACCCTAATCATGGTTATGTTAAGTAAACCTACAGAAAAGGAATTTCAATATGATTATCTTACATATGATCTTCAATCATCATCTTGGACAAGGGATACGATCGAGAGTATAGACATTGGACTTTCAGCAATTGTCTATAGTGACATTGATTATAATATAAACGATAAGAATGAGATTGAAATTCTTACGACGTACCAAATAAACGGGAATAGTGGTTTGAAAAGGCAGCTCGACTATTTTCGTTATGACCTAAAGTCAAATAACATGACGACGGATCACACAAATATCCTCGTTAAAAGTTATAATGGCTTCTCTGTTGATACGGTATACGATATAAACATTCTCGGATTAGACGAGAGTGGTAAATTAAACATTACGGCAAATGTTGAAGCAAAAGCCGGTCGTGACAAAGCTTCTTTTCGAATAGTAGAGTTGTTAATTAATGAGGGGAAGGTAGAAGAATTACAGTTCGTCAGCTCTCCTTTTTCATTTACTAAAACGTCTACAGCAACATCGACTAAAGATGGTGACTATCTTGTATGGTTAGAGAAATCTGAAGAAGTAGGATACGACGTGAAAATTGGAAGTACGTCAACGGCGTTCAATCAATACGTTAATCATGTCAATATAGATATGTTCATCAATTCCGTTTACGCCGTTATTAATAGTTTCATATTCTCTCTCATTACGATCGCGATAACAAGTTTCTGGGCAGCACCAGCATTAGTGATTGTCATGATTGTTGAATGGAGAAAAAGCGCGGAATGGATTGAAAAATATATAACCAGCGTACTAGGGATCACAACTATCGTTACTGTATTATTCGAAATTGCCTTCATAAGACAACTGTTTTTCAAACCAGCGATCATGCCATACATGCCTGAATGGTTGAACTTTGGGGGATCGTTTATCGTTATACCGATCATCATGGCTCTTTTAGCGTTCCTAGCTACAACTATTTATAGAAGAAGTATGGAAATTCCCTCATTTCTGGGGTTATTCACCTTTTTCATGGTTTCAAACTTAGTTCTATTAGATCTTATGTTTGCACCTTACATGTTATAGTTTCCCACTAAAGTTATAAAAAATAAGGCATGCTCATCCGATACGAGTATGCCTTATCCATATTTCAATCTATTTCTTATAGAGAATGTTAATCGTGCCTCGATTAATACGATTCTTAAACAATCGCATAATATATATTTTAATAATGGCCCGAGTGAATGGAACAAGGAGTAAGAATCCGACTAGATCAGTAAAGAAGCCTGGTGTTAATAACAACAGCCCACCAGTAAAAATACAAATGCCATCCAGAATCACTTGGCTCGGTAATTCTCCGTTACGCATTTGAATTTGGGCGAGTTTCCACGTTTGTAATCCTTGCTGCTTCGCTAGAAACCCGCCGATGACACCTGTAGCAACAACGGCAAGAATCGTTGGCCATGCGCCAATCGTGTTACCAACCGTAATAAGTCCCCACATTTCAACAATCGGAACGATCAAGAGAATGACAAGAATGATACGAAACATCGTTACTTCTCCCCTTCCACCATCTTTATTAGTCGATCATATTCTTCAGGTAACACTTTCTTCAAGCTAACCGGTCTCATCTCTTTATTTACCCATACATGAACGGTTTCACCTGTACATAATAGCTTCTCATCAGATTTACGGACGACTTCATAAATGAATATGAGACGTGCTTCAGTCATCCCTTTCAACTTCGATCGGATGATAATTTCATCTTCGTATTTCGCCGGTGCTTTATAATAGCAGTGTACTTCTACTACTGGTAATAGTACGCCTTTATCTTCGAATGTAGAATAGGGAAGTCCAAAGTCACGAACAAATCCTGTTCTTCCGACCTCAAACCATGTTAAGTAATTAGCATGGTAGACGACTCCCATTTGATCTGTCTCTTGATAACGTACACGTAAATGCTCTTCATACCACGGGTTCATTCATTTTCCCCTTCCAAAATAACGACAAAGAATTAAATCACATTAATAGTGCCACTGTAAATGTGTCCACGCTCGGCATCAACAGTAATAATCATACCATCCTCTAACAGTTCCATTGCCGAATCAACACCAACAATAACGGGTATACCTAAATTAATGCCGACAATAGCAGCGTGTGACGTTAATCCTCCCTCGACGGTTATGACCGCTGCCGCTTTTTCAAATGCAGGCATCATTTCACGTTCCGTCCCGAAGGAAACGATAATGGCACCAGGTTTCATCTTATCCATTATTTCATCTGATGTTCTCCCCGAAATTACTTTACCCGTTGCCACTTGCCGTCCAATTCCTTGACCACGCGCAATAATATCGCCGATAACATGAACCTTCATTAAATTGGTCGTACCTGATTGCCCCACGGGAACCCCTGCCGTAATAACGACAAGATCACCGTGTCGAACGTGTCCTGACGAGAGAGCGCTGTTAACCGCGATATCAAACATTTCGTCCGTCGTCGTCGTCTCGATGCCTTTAACTGGAATGACCCCCCAATGCATCGCAAGCTTTCTCATAACAGCTTCATTTGGTGTTACCGCAATAATAGGTACTCTCGGTCGATATTTAGAAACGATTCTCGCGGTATACCCACCCTCAGTCGATGTAATAATAGCAGACGCATTCAAATCAAATGCCGTATAAGCAACGGCCTGTCCAATTGCATCCGTTATTTTCGTTTGTTGTGCTTGGCTTTGCTTGCGCAATATTTCCCGATAAGGTAGAGCAGATTCAGCACTTACCGCAATTCTTGCCATCGTTTGAACAGCTTCCAATGGATATTTACCGGCTGCCGTTTCACCCGATAGCATCACGCAATCCGTTCCATCAAATATCGCGTTTGCGACGTCACTCGCTTCTGCACGAGTAGGACGTGGATTACGAATCATCGAATCAAGCATTTGTGTTGCAGTAATAACGGGCTTACCGACTAAGTTACATTTACGAATCATGTCTTTTTGTACGAGTGGTACTTCTTCAGGGGGGATTTCAACCCCTAAATCTCCCCTGGCAACCATTAGCCCGTCGGATACTTCTAAAATGCTATCTAAATTGTCAACGCCTTCACGATTTTCGATCTTAGAGATAATATGAATATCTGCCCCCACTTCGTCAAGAATCCGGCGGATCTCTAATACATCATCTGCCTTTCTTACGAAGGAAGCCGCAATAAAGTCTACTCCATGTTTAATTCCGAATCGAATATCTTCTTCGTCTTTATCGGTAATCCCAGGGAGATTTATTCGGACACCGGGAACATTGACACCTTTACGGCTTTTTAACGTTCCACCATTTACAATTTCGCAATGAATTTCACTTTCTTCTATTTGTTTGACACGGAGGCCGATAAGTCCGTCATCAATTAAAATGGTTGAGCCAATATGTACGTCTTGTGGTAATTGAGCATATGTAATGGAGACACGTTTGTCATCCCCTTGAATTTCTTCTGTTGTAAGAATGATTGTGTTTCCTTGAATAAGTTCTACAGATTCTTGGACTATCAAGCCCGTTCGAATTTCTGGACCTTTCGTATCGAGTAATATCCCGACAGTCGTATTCAAATCCTTGGCTGCTTGGCGTATCGTTTCGATTCGTTTCGCGTGTTCATCATGATTTCCATGTGAAAAGTTAAGTCTCGCGATGTTAAGGCCGCTCCTAATAAGCTCCTTCATCGTTTCCAGTTGTTCACTTGCAGGTCCAATCGTACAGACAATCTTTGTTTTCCTCATTACATTGTTCTTCCTCTCTTTAAATCGCTAATATGCCAGCCAACTTGTACATATCTGAGTTAAGTTTATGTTTCTCTGCCAAAACAAGATCGATATCAATGCCTTTCACTTCATTACTTTGAATGACAACGACTTCACCTTTTCGTCCTTCTAATAATAAATCTACAGCTTTCGCACCCATTCGGCTAGCTAAAACACGATCAAAGGCTGAAGGAGAACCACCTCGCTGAGTATGACCAAGAACAGTTACTCTCGTATCAAACCCCGTTCGATCTTGAATAGCTTTCCCAATCTCAACCCCGCTACAAACTCCTTCGGCCACGACAATAATACTATGCTTCTTGCCACGGTTATGCCCTCGTAATAATCTTTCCACGATTTCATCCATATCGAACGTTTCTTCAGGAATAATAATGGACTCAGCCCCGTCTGCAAGCCCTGCCCAGAGTGCAATATCTCCTGCATCGCGTCCCATTACTTCTATAACATACGTTCTCTCATGAGATGTTGCCGTGTCTCTTATTTTATCAATCGCATTTGTAACGGTATTCACTGCAGTATCAAATCCAATTGTAAAGTCCGTCATCGGGATATCATTATCGATCGTTCCAGGGATTCCAATTGTTGGGTATCCTTGCTCCGTAAGTTTCCCGGCACCACGAAAAGAACCATCTCCTCCGATAACAACGAGAGCGTCAATCTTATATTTTTTTAAATTCTCTATCGCTTTCTTTTGTCCTTCTTCCGTCTTGAACTCTTCCGCTCGAGCGGTATAGAGAATAGTTCCACCACGCTGGATAATATCTCCAACTGATCCTAAAGTCATTTGCTTAATCTCACCATTCATTAGTCCGCTATATCCACGATAAACGCCAAAAACCTCTAATCCGTGATACAAACCTTTACGAACGACTGCACGAATCGCTGCATTCATACCCGGAGCGTCCCCACCGCTTGTTAGTACTGCTATTCTCTTCACCGTTCTCACCCCATCTTTTAGGAAGTAATCGTTTTAATTACAGTCTTATGGAATTCTCGAATAAATATACCCAAAACCAACATGGCCATTTTACGTCCATACGGGACAAAAGATAGAACCCCTTGTTCAAATACTTAATGAGACAAGAGGTACTAGATATATTTTACTATTAACTTAGCGTTACGGCAGAAGTGTAATGACCGATTCGTTTGAATTTTTGATAGCGGTCTTCAATGAGCCCGGCTTTAGAAAGTGCAGTTAACTCTTCTAGGTGTTCTATAATCTTCATTCTCATGTTTGCAATGACGAAAGGCAGGTCTCTGTGCGCACCGCCACGAGGCTCTTCGATGATGCCATCGATGACCTTTAATTCTAACAAGTCATCCGCTGTAATTCGCATCGTTTCAGCTGCTCGTTTCGCTTGAGTTGCGTCCTTCCAAAGGAGAGCAGCAGCCCCTTCTGGAGAAATAGTCGAATAAACAGCATTTTCAAGCATAAGAATACGATTCCCAACTCCTAATGCTAGGGCACCGCCACTTCCACCTTCGCCTGTAACAATACAAATAATAGGCACAGATAAACTTGCCATTTCTCTTAAGTTACGAGCAATCGCTTCACTCTGTCCTCTTTCTTCAGCTGCTATACCAGGATAAGCGCCCGGTGTATCAATAAAACAAAGAATCGGTCGGTCGAATTTGTTCGCTTGGTGCATTAACCGTAGTGCTTTTCGATAGCCTTCCGGGTGTGGCATTCCAAAGTTTCGGGCGATATTTTCTTTCGTGTCTTTCCCTTTTTGATGTCCAATCACGGTAATCGGTTCGCCCATAAACTTGGCGATTCCACCTACGATTGCTGAATCATCACCGAAAACACGGTCACCATGTAGTTCCAGAAAATCGGTACATAAATGTTGAATAAAGTCCATTGTCGTCGGTCTTTGTGCGTGTCTTGCAATATGCAGCTTATCCCATGCACTTAATTGACCGTATATCTCTTGTTCTAAAGAAGCTGCTTTCTCTTCTAACTTCTCAATTTCAGCAGAGAAATCAATCCCTTTTTCATCAGTGAATTTTTGTAGCTCTTTAATTTTGTTGCGTAATTCGATTAAGGGACGCTCGAATTGTAAACCTGCCACTATGCGTGCCCCCTAACGATATGGATATCTAATATTTTACTTAAAGAAACTCTCATTTCCTTACGGTGGACGATCGCATCGAGTTGTCCGTGCTTTAGTTGGAATTCTGCCGTTTGAAAGTCATCTGGCAGCTTTTGCTTAATCGTCTGTTCAATAATACGTCGACCGGCAAACCCGATCCAAGCTTGTGGTTCTGCAATATTGTAATCACCAAGCGAAGCAAAGCTAGCAGAAACACCTCCATATGTAGGGTGAGTCAATACCGAGATGAATAAGCCTTTGTTTTCGTCTAATTTTGCGAGAGCCGCGCTTGTTTTTGCCATTTGCATTAAACTAAAAATCCCTTCTTGCATTCTCGCCCCGCCCGAAGCAGAAAAAAGAATAAAGGGGTATTTTTTCAACATCGCATTTTCAATCGCGCGGGTAATTTTTTCTCCCACAACCGATCCCATACTACCCATTAAGAATCGTGTATCAATAACACCGACGACGACAGGATAGCCTTGTATGGTTCCTTCACCCGTTACAACCGCCTCGGTTAAGTCTGTTTTTTCCATTATCGCTTCTAATCTCTTCATATAGTCCGGGAACTCGAGTGGATCTTCTGAAAGCAAATCGTTATCATATTCAAACAAATGACCATCATCTAACGTCATTCGTATTCTTTCCGGAGCGGTTAAGACGAAGTGATGTTGACATCCTCCGCACACTTTCAAGTTCTTTTCTAGTTCTTTCGCATAGGAAATCGTTCCACAGCGGTCACATTTAATCATAATTCCTTCTGGAATGTCTTTTTTTGCTTGTTCCGAGGGAATGGTTGCATACTTTTTACGTTTATAAAATAAGTCTTTAAGCACGACTACACCTCACATTTCGTGCGTCTAATGTAGAATAGAATTCAGCACTTCTTGTATTTCTTCAAGTTCTGCTTCAGGAACAAGGATCTCAAACTGTGCTTTCGCTTCGTTCGCTTGACGTATTTTAACTAAGAAGCCTTCTGCCGTTAAGCGTTCTTTAATCCGATCGGCTATTTTGGCACTAGGTGCTATATAAATCACAGTCCACATAACGTTCCTCCTAGAAAATAATCATTATATGCGGTTCATGTGCCAGAACATACCTCAATAATCATATCATACAGCAAATAATCCCTGCAATGAAAGGACATCTTTCAACTATGTAGGAAATCTGTAAGTGTTGAGGATTAACTTAACCGTCTGTTCTCGTCAATCTTCTCGTTTTCTCTGCAATTTCTTCAGGATCGACTTGAATCCTAGCTACTCCTGTTTCCATTGCTGCCTTAGCTACTGCTTTCGCCACGTTCGGTGCAACCCTGGGATCAAAAGCGCGAGGAATAACGTAATCGAAATTTCTTTCATCATCTGTAATGAGATCCGCGATCGCATACGCTGCTGCAATCTTCATCTCTTCATTGATATTGGTCGCTCTAACGTCGAGTGCACCACGGAATATACCTGGGAATGCCAATACATTGTTCACTTGGTTCGGAAAGTCTGATCGACCTGTGCCCACGATTGCTGCTCCTGCTTCTTTCGCTTCATCAGGCATGATTTCGGGTTCAGGATTCGCCATTGCGAAAATAATCGGATCTCTATTCATTAATTTCACCATTGCTTGCGTTACCGCTCCTGCGACAGAGACACCGATAAATACGTCCGCTCCAACCATCGCATCGGCAAGAGTACCATGAAGGTTATGGCGATTTGTTTCTTTAGCAATACTTTCTTTGATCGAGTTCATACCCGCTGTTCTGCCTTCGTATATGGCACCTTTCGTGTCACACATAATAACGTCTTTCACACCTAAAGAAAGTAAGAGTTTTATAATAGCAATACCGGCTGCTCCGGCCCCATTGGCGATAACCCGAATATCTTCCATCTTCTTATCAACAACTTTTAACGCATTAATCAATCCAGCAACCGTAACGATTGCCGTGCCATGTTGATCATCATGGAAAATAGGGATGTTCGTTTCCTTCTTCAATCTTTCTTCAATGACGAAGCAATTCGGTGCTGCGATATCCTCTAGGTTTATTCCACCAAATGTCGGTTCTAATAATTTCACCGTACGAACGATATCTTCAACATCAGTAGAGCCAAGGCAGATTGGGAAGGCATCTACTCCCGCGAAAGCTTTAAAAAGAATCGCTTTCCCTTCCATAACGGGCATTGCGGCTTCAGGACCGATATTTCCAAGTCCAAGAACCGCTGTCCCGTCTGAAACGACAGCAACTAGATTACCTTTTATCGTATAGTCATATACTTTTTCTTTAGAGTCATGAATTTCTTTACACGGTTCAGCTACTCCTGGCGAATAGGCCAAGCTTAAATCCCTGGCGTTCTGAACGGGAACTTTAGATTTAACGGTTAATTTCCCTTGGTTGTCAAGGTGCATTTTCAAAGCTTCTTCTCGGATACTAGACAACGATTATTCAACTCCTTTAGTACGACCGGCGTGATATCATACCACTCACAATTACCATTATAGCAGAGCATGGTGTAAAGACAACATATAGTAACCTACTAGAAGACCCACAAAAGTGAAGGGAAGCGCTGTAGCTTATTCCTATTACTTTTGCGGGGGCCAGGTAAGACCAATAAAAAACAAATAAAAATGTTCAAATCTTTTAAGTTGGACTCTAGTTTTTCAAAGCACAGCTCTCCGGTCCGAGAAGCTCTTCAATATGTCGTTTAAGCTCTTCATTGAACGTTACTTTGTATTCATCCGTTAGGCGTATGACTTGTTTCGTTGATTCATAATAAAGAAAAATCTCGGCATCGCCAGTAGACTTCAATAATAGAGTCTTTAATTGAACAAGCTTATGATTTTCTTGGTTTTTTCGTACACGAATATATAGTTGTGCCGGCTTCGTTTGTTTTGTTGATTTAGCGGGTAACGGGACCTCTTCGATCCTTCGCATCGTTTCAGCGATTAATTTCACTCCGTCATCATGTTGATTGACTTTAGCTTTAAGCAGGATAATTTGTTCTTTTGTAATGACTGGATTAAGTTTACGATAGACTTCAGGAAAGACGATGACTTCTACACTATGTGTCATATCCTCAACTTCAAGAAAGGCCATCGGTTGACCTTTCTTTGTTATTATCGCTTTTATATTCATAATTCTACCGGCCACTATGACTTCTGAACCATCATTCCAATATTCTCCATCTCTTAAAGCATGTGACGTAAAATGGGCAATGACATCTTTATATTCATCGAGTGGATGACCAGTAATATACAATCCTAACAGTTCCCGCTCGAATGCCAATAACTCTCGTTGATTGTAAGGAGGAACCTCATAATATGTAAATTCCTCTTGCTCCTGATCAGGGAGATTGTCAAACAAATGAATTTGATTTTCATTTCGGCCGCGATTCACTTTGGCGTTCTGATGCATAATCTCGTCAAGTGATGCTAGCAATTGTGCGCGGTGTCCGTTAAGTGACTCCATCGCCCCTGCTTGAATGAATGACTCGATAACACGCTTATTACAAACACGAGAATCTACACGATTACAGAAATCATTCAACTGTATAAACGGTTTTTTTGTTCGTTCTGCTATGATTGATTGGATCGCGAGATTCCCGACGTTTTTTATGGCACCAAGTCCAAATCTGATTTTATTCTCTTCCACCGTAAACGAAACTCCACTGTAATTAACATCAGGAGGGAGAATGTGAATTCCCATTCGTTTGCACGTATCTATATATTCCGCTACTTTCGTCTGACTTCCCATAACTTCACTGATAAGAGCAGCCATATATGCAATCGGATAATGAGTTTTTAAATAGGCTGTTTGATAGGCAATGACGGCATAGGCCGCGGCATGACTTCTCGGGAAACCATAGTCGGCAAATTTTACAATTAAATCGTATACCGTATTCGCTAGCATTTCATCGTAACCTTGGTTTACGGCACCAGCAACGAATTTCTCTCTTTGTTCTTGCAGAATCTCTCTTTTCTTCTTTCCAATTGCTCTTCTCAATAGATCTGCTTCACCGAGTGTGAATCCTGCCATCTTCGATGCGATCTGCATGATTTGCTCTTGATATACGATAATTCCATGCGTGTCTTTTAAAAAGGGCTCTAAATCAGGATGCGGGTACGTTGTTTTTCGCTTACCGTGCTTGACTTCAATATATGTTGGAATATTTTCCATCGGTCCTGGACGATATAGGGCAAGGATAGCAATCAAGTCTTCGAATGTTGAAGGCTTCATCTCTTTTACCACAGCTGTAATACCACCGGATTCCAATTGAAATACGCCATCTGTCTCTCCTTTAGAGAGCATTTCAAATGTCTTACTATCGTCGAACGGAATCTCGTCTAATCGCACGATTCGACCTGTTGTCTCCTCGATAATCCGTAGTGCTTCATCAATAATCGTTAAGTTTCTTAGTCCAAGGAAATCCATCTTCAATAGTCCAATATTCTCTAATAATTCCATTGAATATTGGGTTAAATGAATGTCTTCACTGCCTCTCTGCAAAGGTACATACTCTGTTAAAGGCTCTCTCGAGATAACAATGCCGGCTGCGTGGGTGGAAACATGTCGCGGTAATCCTTCAACTGATTTAGCCATTTCAATCATTTGACCCACTTTTTTATTTGTTTCACAAAGAAGCGCCAAATCAGGATTTTGTACGAGCGCCTTCTCGATCGTCATGCCCACTTGTCCAGGAATCATTTTAGCCGCACGATCAATATCTCCGTACGTCATGTTCATCGCTCGTCCGACATCACGAACAGCCGCTTTAGCAGCTAACGTTCCGAATGTAACAATTTGGGCAACACGATCTGTTCCATATTTTCTCGTGACATAATCGATTACTTCTTGTCGCCGTTGATCACTGAAATCGATATCGATGTCCGGCATCGATATCCGGTACGGGTTTAGAAATCGCTCAAAAATAAGATTATATTTCAACGGATCGATATCCGTAATTCGAAGTACATAAGAGACCAAACTTCCCGCTGCCGAGCCCCGACCAGGACCTGTCCGAATTCCTTGCTCATGCGCAAATTTCATAAAGTCCCAAACAATGAGAAAATAATCGTCGTATCCCATTTGGTTAATAACGGATAACTCGTAATCAAGTCGCTCTTGGTGCGTTTCATCAATAAAGTCGTATCGCTCTTTCGCTCCTAAATAGGCTTGATCTCTTAAAAAGTCTTTCGCTGTCGTCGTTTCAGGAAGTGGAAACTCAGGCAAAATCGATTGATCAAACGAAATCTCAACTTTGCATCTTTCCGCAACCTTTACCGTGTTATCAATCGCTTCCGGTACGTAGGAAAATAGCGAGGTCATTTCTTCCCCGCTTTTCATATGAAATTGAGAAGTAGGAAATCGTAGCCGGTCAGTTGCATCGATCGTCGTACCCGTTCCGATACAAAGTAAACAATCGTGCATGTGATGATCACTCTGCTCGATATAGTGGACATCATTCGTGACGACGAGGGGAATGTCCAGTTCTTTCCCTAGCTGGATGAGAAATTTATTCGTCCTCTTCTGTTCTTCAATACCGTGGTCTTGTAATTCCAAGTAAAAGTTATCTTTGCCGAATATGTCAACGTATTCTACTGCAAGCCTTCTTGCTTCTTCTTTATTACCTGAAAGAATCGCTCGGGGAATCTCTCCACCGATGCAAGCACTAAACGCAATAATTCCTTCATGATGCTCCCTAAGGCGTTGTTTAGATACCCTTGGTTTATAATGAAATCCTTCAAGATGACCGTAAGAAACGATTTTCATGAGGTTTTTATAGCCAATCTCATTTTCCACAAGAAGGAGTAAGTGTGGTGCTTTTTGTTCTTTGTTATTTCTCTTATCTGTTAAATCATTACTAACATAAATTTCACACCCGATTATCGGATTAATCCCTGCTTTTTTACACGCTTTGTAAAAGGGAATCGTTCCATACATGACACCGTGATCGGTTAGAGCAAGATGGACCATTCCCAAATCCGCTGCTTTATTCACGAGTGCTTCTACTTTTCCCGCACCATCTAATAAACTATATTCACTATGGACATGCAGATGAACGAATGGAACAGCCAACGGTACTTCCCTCCCTCGTAAAATCATATTCTCATTATACCAAAGAAGAACCCCTTACTGTACGCTGGGGTTCTTCACGTGTTAAAGTAGAGTTATTATTTTATAAAGAGAAAGGTGAGACCATGAAAGATATTCTCGCGTTGATATCGTTTGTCATCATTACGTTTGCCTTTTATGGAACGTTTCTATTTTCCATTCGTGCTCGAAAGTCTGCTGAGATGTTAAGTAAAGCAAAGAATCGTTCACTAACCAATATGAGTATGGGAATCTTGCTGATTGGAATTGCAACGATCATGCTCATATCAGGTACAATTTCAACTGTTCGTCTTATCGTTACAATCGTTTTTTATATGATCGGATTATTTAATCTTTATTCTGGTTTCAAGAATTTTAAGCGTTAGTGGTGTTCTTCGCTTCTATTTGTTGATTTTATCTTGAGCCATGTCTGGACCCACGCATCATCCGCTGCCACATCTCTTCTTGGCGTTTTCTCTTCGCTAGCTTTACTCTTTCGATTTGTTTTGCTGTCTCGTCATCCATGCCGAGCAACTTGTATAGCTGTGCCGCAATAACAAGGAAGGCAAGTGAGAACCAGGCAACAGCATAGATCGAAGCGGTGTTCCACTCTATGTTTGCTATTGAAAACCGTGGGATCGCATAGAAGAGCATCGCACATCCCATTAAAAAGCTTAAAAATTGTAATCTTTTTTTCATATGTGTTCCTCCATTCTGACATATCATTGTTCCCATAATATTCGTTCAATGGACAACTTATGCAACAAAAAAACCGATTCTTATTGAATCGGTTAGTTGGATTTAAGCTCCTTTTTAAACAAACAAATAATAAATCAAACCCTGCACGATACCGATCACGCCTCCTAGCACAGCACCGAGTAACGTAATCATTTTAAGCTCTTTTCCTGCAACCCCGATAATAATTTGTTCCAGTTTCGGTAACGGGAAGGACATCACTTGAGATTTAACAACTTGGTCAAGTTGCATCACTTCCAGTGCTTTTTCTAGTTGGTTTAGGAGCGCTTCCCATCCACGTTGGAGTATATCTTCCAAAACAGGCGCTATCGTCACAATAAGCGGTGACAGGATGTTTTTAATCGGCGTTTTCCACACAGCTCCCGTTATAGAGGTTCTTACTAGAATCTGCTCCATTACTCGTATTAAAGGATCGATCACATTAGCCCGATCAAGGGTTACACCAATTTTCTCTTGTTTCAACTTTTCCCATTCGCTATCAATGAAAACTTTTAATTGATTCTTAACTTCTTCCTTCTCCAAATATTGAATGAGTTGCGGCTCGACCATCGTAGAAATCTTCTCTTCATCGACGAACATCGCTGCCAACTTGCCGAACATACCCTGCCCTCCGCCAGTGACTTGGGCGATTAAACCTTGCAATGGCTGCTTTAATCCACCAGAATTGACGAAAGAAATCATCCCTTGATGAAGCATTTCGATAAGTTTAACTTTAACGGTAGATTCCCACTCCGAAGGAATATGAAGGGAAAACCATTCTGACCAGCTTTTCTCTCGAAACTCGTTGTTATTCAATGTGTTCTTCAACAAGTTAGTTATGGCATCTTTGCTCCTGTTGTCTACCAAAACGACAAATGCTTCCCATTGAACTGGAGTCAGGCAATATTCAGCGATATCCTGAACAGATTTATCACTATTCGCCCCTTGTTCTACCTTCTTCAAAACAATCGCTCGAATACGCTGTTTTAATCGTTCTTCCAGCGCTCCTTTAATACCTTCATTCGTTAATAAATGAGTCGTTACAAGCTGCCCAATCTGAGTGGCTAACTCTGGCTGACGTTTGGGAATTAGCCCTGGTGTGAACGGAAGCTTCCAGGTACCTAGTCTCCAAGGTTTGTAAGGACGGAACAACATTCGAATCGCAATGAGATTGGTGAAACCTCCTATTACAGCACCGATTAAACAAGATATAGTAATCCACGCTAACATGAATAAACCTCCATTAATTGATTTACACAAGCCTCTCTTTTTCACAAAGGAAAAAATGCCCTCATACAATGAAGAAGTGGGTTGTCAGAATACTATTGATTTAAGGAGCTGGAACAACAAATGAGTACAGTCATGGCGATCGTGACAAGAGTCTGTAATGTAGATGCTCCTCCTCTTGAACATTTCGGGAAACTTACTTCTTTCTTTATTGAAGTAATCAACCATGCTTCGAAACACAATTGCCATGTCTACATCTTAACGGTAAGCGATTTTAATTCTTCTAATCATACCATGTCCGGTTGGGTTTGGCGAAATAACTCCTGGCATTATCATCGCCAGGCAATTCCTCATGTTCTTTACAACAGGCTGACGTCTAGAAAGCTAGAAAAAAGCGCTGATTTTCAAGGAATGGTTGACTATTTAAAGACAAATCACAATACGACGATGTTTAACGAACGTTACTTCACGAAGTGGGAAATTTATCAAGCTTTACAAGGTGATCTTGAAATAATTAAGCATTTACCTGAATCACATTTGTACACAGGAGTTCACTTGTTACGGTCGATGTTAGATCGGTATGGTGTTGTTTTTTTAAAACCTTCTTTCGGTAGTTTAGGTAAAGGAGTCATTCGAGTGTCTAAAGTTAATGACGGATTTATGACTCAAATTCCTTCAATCAACGGTTCAACGGTTAAGCTGTTCCCTTCTATTGGCAGTGCGGCATTGAGTATTGGAACGAGAACCGAGAGACGGAAATATTTAATTCAACGAGGTATCGATCTTATTAAAGTAAATAGTAAGCCCCTCGATATTCGCGCGCTCGTTCAGAAAGACGGTACAGGAGAGTGGATAGTGTCCTCCATGGTTGCTCGTATTTCTTACAGTGAACAATCTATCGTCTCTAATCTCGCCCGTGGAGGCACTCTTATGACATTAAGGGAAGCACTTTCTGCTTGTACGAGTTTCATCGGTTCAAAACCTACTGTTGCTTCAGTGAGAAGTACGGCATTAGAAATTGCAAAATCATTCGATCGTAATGTCGAAGGTTCCTTTGGTGAATTGGGTATAGATCTTGCTATTGACCGAACAGGATCAGTTTGGCTGTTAGAGATTAATTCGAAACCGAATAAGGCTGATACGACCGTCCTGAATCAGAATGCGACAACAAGTCCTCGTCCTTCCGTTGTTCGGTTAATTCAGTATGCCCGTTTTCTCTCCGGAGATTTCGTCATTGCACCAGTAGACCTAAGTAAAAGAAAAAAGAAAAGAAAGCAGAGATGACATTTTCGTGCCAAAAAACTCGTTAGGAATCATGATTTCACAAGTAGAGAAACATGATCAGTTCACTGAACGATCATACTTTGAACAGTTGTCAGAAGTAGCCGCTCAGGACCATTTGACAGTCTTTCTTTTTTCACCTGTGTGGATAAACTGGGACGAACGCAACACGTATGGCTTTTTTTTTAATAGTAAAGAAAAAGAATGGAACAGCGGAACATTTCCCATCCCTTCATTCATCTACGACCGTTGCTTCTATACCAATCGCAATCATTATAACAAGTATCATACCTATGTTGATCGGATAAGAAAAGATAAATCGATCATGTTTCTGAATACTCCTCTTTCTGGAAAATGGCAGATGCATCAATTACTTTCTAAACATAAAGAGATAGAATCTTATTTACCGAGGACAGAGTTGTACTCTGATTTTAATCAGATCATAGACTGGTTTTACGATTGTGACACATTATTTCTAAAACCTACTAATGGGACACATGGTTTAGGTATATTCCGCATTCGCAAAAAGCAAGAAGAAGCATACATTATTCAAGGAAGAACTTCGCCAAAAAGGCCGCCTATTCATAAAACCTTGAATAAAAATTCGTTACACCTTTATATTAATTCCTTATTACAAAATAAACGTTATATCCTGCAACAAGCATTAGATTTAACGACACATGAGGGTGACGTATTCGATATCCGTGTTCTCGTACAAAAAGAAAGATCAGAAGATTGGAAGACAACTGGAAGTGCTGTTCGTTTAGGTTTGAATGGCAGTATTACGTCAAACCTTCATAGTGGCGGAAAGGCAATGAATCTTATTCCCTTTCTCCAAAAAGAATACCCCACGGATACGGCCCAATCGATTCAATCTCAAATAGAATATATCGTTAACCGTCTTCCCCATTTTATAGAAGCTTATCATGGGCGTTTATGCGAAATAGGGCTTGATCTTGGTGTCGACCGTTCTGGTAAAGTGTGGCTACTTGAAGCCAATTCCAAACCTGGACGACGTGTATTTGATTTGACTAATTCCACAAAGTCTAAATTGAAATCCATTTCGAGACCGATCGTTTATGCACAATACCTTATGCAAAGAAAAATAGGAGGGTAAGCATGGAGTCGATAAAAATATCATTGAAAATCATACTCAATTCACAAAACAATGTTATTTACCTTACTCCCTCACTAATGAACGCACTGGGATGCTCCACAGGTAGATTAACCGTTTCATTTGGAAATAAAAAACTGTTTGTACAAGTGAAAAAACGAAATGATTCAAGCAATACACTATCTGTACCTCGACAAGTGGCGAATTCCCTCGCCATTCCCTTTTCAGGATCGTTTTCAGCGTATTACAAGGATAATGAGATTCACATTGGAGCTGTCATCGGTATTCTTACGACCAATTATAGTGGAAATCTAAGTTTTCCCTTCGGCAGAAGATCCGACACTCAAGCCCATTATTTAGAGTCTGGTCACAATGAACCTGTCTGCTTCTTCACTTTTACACCTGAATTAATTAATTGGTCTGATGAAACCGTAGAAGGTATTTTCCGCAAGTGGAGCACGAAAACCCAGCGATTTATCTGGATCAAGCGGAGGTGTGCTCTACCTCAAGCAATATATGATCGTATTCCCGCACCTCGATCGGAGCAAGCAGAATCGATCATCAATACTAAAATGAGATTAAAATCTATTCTCTCAACAAAATGGTTTAATCAAGGTTACTTTAATAAATGGAACTTACATCAACGGCTTATGGAAAAAGGGAGAATTAACGATTTCATTCCGGAAACGTCCAGTTCTCCAACTACAGGTCAAATTGAACTCATGTTAAAGAGACATAAAATGGTGTATTTAAAACCGGCACGAGGTAGTCTTGGCATTGGAATCATTAAGATTACGAGTAATCCCACAGGAGGCTATCTCTGTCGCTTTCATTCCAGTGGACAGAATAAGTTGCAAAAGTTCACAACACTTACTAGTCTCCTTAGAACGGTGATGCCTAACCTCGCCCGCCTTCAAACCTATATCATCCAGCAGGGTATCGTATTGGATCGATATAACAACAGACCTGTAGATTATCGCGTTCATTTACATCGGAACGGTAACAATGAGTGGGCCGTTGCCGCGATTGCAGCCAAGGTTGCCGGTAACGGAAGTGTAACGACTCATGTAAGAACGGGTGGGAAGGTTGTACCTGCTCGCGAATTTATGAAGTCACTTTATGGAGACAATGCAGACGAAACTTTACAGCGTCTCGAAAAAGTTTCGATTACGATTAGTGAAGCCATTTCCGACTCCATTAACGGGGAGATTGGAGAACTTGGACTGGATATGGGAATTGATAGAAAAGGTCGAGTATGGATGTTCGAAGCGAATGCGAAACCTGGCCGATCTATTTTTAAGCACCCTAACCTTAAACAATCATCCGAACTTTCCGTTAAATATATATTGGATTACGGTTCCTTTTTAGCAGGATTTAAATGAGATAAAGGAAAGGATGAGAGCCTTGAAAATACCACAATTTGGGCACTTAAACCTGACTCCTCACAACTGTTCACTATCTATTCCCATGAAGACAAAGACAGGCAGGAATTCCCTAGCAGCGATGAAAATACGCTGTGGACCCGTCAGTTTGTCCAACATTCCTTTAAGATTCAATAAAACGAAAATAGTAGATAGGAATGTTGTTCCCATCCGATTAACGGTTCAGAACGGCCAAATTAAAATGGGGCCGTTCATCGGCCTTTTTACCGTGAAAGGAAAAAGTAGGGGATTTAAGGGAAACTTTAAATATTTAGCTGATATGACGAAAGCAGCTACTGAGTTAGGTTATTTCATGTACGTCTTTACTGCAGAAGGTTTGAATTTCGAAAAGAAACAAATTCTCGGTTATCACTATGCTGAGAAAAATGGGAAAGGAAAATGGGAACAGGTAATTGCCCCATTACCAGATGTCGTATACAACCGAATTCCTTCTCGTAAGGAAGAACAACTCCCACACATTCAAGATGCCATTAAAAAACTGAACAATGTTCCTAACTTATCCTTGTTTAACCCTCATTATTTCGATAAATGGGAACTGTTTCAACTGCTATCAAGAAACGAAGAACTTAAACACTATCTTCCTCCTACCGAACAAATCAACACGATCGGCCAATTAAAAACATTTCTAGGAAAGAATCAATCCGTTTATTTAAAACCAATCCACTCCAAGGCTGGGACGGGAATTGTTCTACTTAATAAGTCAGATAACGGTTATGATTTCATTACTCAATCAAAAGGAGTGCGTATTGTAAAACATTATAGAACACTTGAAGAGACTTGGAACGCTTTTACACCATTTCTTCAAACAAGAACATACATTGCACAACGGACTGTAAATCTCTCTTTATTCGAAAGTCGACCGTTCGATTTACGCGTACTTTGTCAAAAGAACATTCGTGGAGTTTGGGATATGACAGGTATTGGAGTGCGGCATGCTGGACCTGAAAGTATAACGACTCATGTTCCTCAAGGAGGAAAAATACAAGATCCTGTGCACGTTTTAGAACAAGTATTTGGCACTCTTAAATCGAAAGAGTTGCTTCAAGCAGCAGAAACATTGTCGTTGAAATTAGCTAGGGGAATTGAAAAGGAAACAAAAAAGATGTTGGGAGAAATGTCTTTAGATTTAGGACTAGATAGGAACGGTAAGCTTTGGTTTTTCGAAGCCAATTCAAAGCCAATGAAATTCGATGAACCTCATATTAAACAGAAATCATTTACACGCATTTTACAATATTGTGCATACCTTTCTGGTATAGCAGGGAAATAACAGAGGTTGTAGCCATGGCTATAATTCAAATTAAGTCAGAAAAATGGACATATCTTCAACCTCGTTGTCTTCAGTTTTTCGAAAAATATGGGGATAAACGTATCACTAAATGCGCTTTAACTTGGTTAGCTAATCTAAAACCAGCTGAACTACTAAATCCAGGAACGATAATACTTTTCGCAATTGAAAATAGGCAGATTATAGCTTGCATCGCTTGCAGTCATTATGGAATACACCATTCGATCATTGCTGTTCGTCCAGAAAATCGTAAGCACAAAATCGGAGATGATCTACTTAAGCAAATGATCTTAAAAAATAGTAAGTTTTATGCGACCGTGGCAATAGATAACATCCCTAGTCTTCAACTATGCTTTGCAAATGAAATGACAGCCTTCCTTCTAATCAACGGGCCAACTGGAAAACCGACTTTATGGTTAGGGGGAGGAAACTGGTCAAAGGAAGATGTGAAAATTGAATGAGCAGAAGAACCTTAATCGGCATCCTTACGTATGTAAAGCCAACTGGACCTAAATATTTCGAAGAGAGTAATTATTTCCGACAACTGGCTCAAGAAGGAAATAAAATGGGAATTGACACATTTGTGTTCGGTCCGGCAAATGTTAACCGCAAAGATAAGCGTATTCATGGTTTTCAATATAATTTTTTAACGAATAAATGGGGCAGAAAATGGTTTCCTTATCCTGACATCGCTATTGATCGTTACCGCAACATGCGTCCTCATGCATTGCCTGTCCTCATTGCATTTAGAAAAGAAAAATTGTTTCCGTTTACAGCCTTTCGCTTGGCAAATAAGTTGAACTTGTATACGTCTCTCATGAAGGAAGAGAAGATGAGAAAATGGTTACCGGATACGGTTAAATACACGGATGTTCATTCTGTCGTAAATATGTTGAAAACTCACCCCACCGTCTTCGTCAAGCCTGCCCGGGGTACAGGAGGAATATCCATTCTTCGTGTAAAAAGAGCGACAAATGGGTTTGTCTTAAATGGACGTGACAAACGCCGACGATATACTCACCATCAAGTTCAAACAGCGGTACAAATGGCTCCGCTATTACAAGAGTGGATTGGAGATTCTCTGTATATCGTGCAACAGGGCATACCTCTCCCACAGGTTAATGGTAGAGTGTATGATTTCCGTATACTCATCCAAAAAACAGAAATGGGTCAGTGGGATATTACGGGGACATCTGCAAGGTTAGGTCCGAAGAAGAGTGTAACATCGAATATACACGGCGGGGGTGAAGCTGTTCCTCCTGAGAAACTATTAGCTCTATCCTTTTCGACCGAAAAAACAAAAGAAATAATAGCCGAACTTGAAACTCTTGCCTATACAACGGCACAAACATGCGAAGTACAATACGGTAAAATGATGGAGCTAGGTCTTGATGTAGGTATAGACGAAAAAGGTCACCCGTGGATTATAGAAGTGAACACAAAGCCTGGCAGATCCGTTTTCAAGAAAATGGGGCAACTTGATAAAGCAACACAAGTCATTCAAAGACCGTTAAAATATGCTTTATATCTATTAAAACAAAAACAATCCTAGGAGAATAACTTCCTAGGATTGTTTACAGTGTTTACACCATTACTTTAAAGGGTATTTATCGAATGACTCGGCGAGCCATTACATAGTAGCGATCCCACCAACCGCTTTCCATCGTGTTATATTTTACTCCACCAGACTTCGTGGAGAAAGTATGGATGAATTTACCGTCGCCAGCATAAATGCCAACGTGACCAATTTTCTTAATTCCCGAATTATTGATGGTTCCCGGAGTAGCGAAGAATACGATATCCCCTTTTCTAAGCTCTGAGCGGGAGATCGTTTTCACACTATCATCTTCAGCTTGTCCGCGTGCACCTCTAGCAAGAGTAATTCCGTTTTCTTTGAATACTCGTTGAACGAACGAGGAGCAGTCAAACGTTGCTGTTGTATTTTTGCTAGAACCCCATTTGTAAGGTGTTCCTAAATACTTTTCAGCTGAAGCAATGACTTTATCCCCAAAGTTATCTACCTCTGGTGCAGGTTGAGCTCGATCCTTCACTGAATCAGCATCGATATATCCTACTAAATCCTTATATTGAACCTTTAGCCAACTGCTATTTACTTGGTCAAGAACCGTTACTTCTCTACCTGGAATTAAATAGCCATAAGAGCTACTACTTGTAGACGCTGATTTTTTCAGCCATACCTTAGTTGTAATCGTTTCTTGATAAGAATTATCTCCTGTTGAATCCTGTGATTCAGATTCTAGTATAGCTGATTCACGAATATAGCCAGTATATTGATTGTATTTAACTTTAATCCAATCTTCGTTCACTTGATCAAGTACAGTTACTTCCCTGCCTTCAATCAAATATCCGTAGGCATAAGCGTTGGAAGAAGGAGATTTTCTCAGCCACTCTTTATCAACTGAAATGACAGCTTCAGCATTATTGGTTGCTGTTGTACCTGCTGCATTCACAGCAGGAGGTACTGGTGTAAATAATGTCCCCATCATCGCAACACATAGTGATAACGACAATCCCTTTATACTTAATGACAATTTTTTCATAATGTATCCTCCAGTAGTTTGGTTATGGGTTATCACGATATGTAGTTTTAATGTAAAAAGCTTGGCCTCCTTTTCTATTAAAATTTTATTATACGACTTTTTATGTATGTTATTAAAAAAACATGTATAATCATGTTTTTTTAGTAAATGATATGAAGTTATGGATGAAGTTGCAAACATCATAACATGTGGAACAGGGCATAGTCGTATGTAAATCTTACCAACTACAATAAAAAGACTAACACCCCTATGTATATATAGGTTCGTTAGTCTTTTCCATTTTTGTCCTATCTCTATAAAAATCTACGATAATGCTTCTTTCCATCAAATGAAAAGACAGCTGCACGGTCCTCGATTACCGTTTCAAGATGGACCGTTCTACCCCATAATTGATAAACATAGGGTACCGTTTTTTCGATATATTTGACATCAAGTTCCGTTCCTTCAAAATAGTGCTTTAAGTAGAGTTCACCGTTACGAAGATAATCCCCATCTTCCACCATAATATAGGGATAACCACCGTTCACACGCATAGAAACGAGTTGATCTCTTACCGTTTCCCATTCTTTATCGACGATCGTCCAATCGTTCCCCGTGCGATGGAACAAATAAAGATCAGCATCCTCAACTAGCTTTTTCGTTAAATAGTTACGGATAAACGAGCTATCCGACTCTACCTCCCGTACTTCAAAAATTTTCTTCCGTCCTTGTCCCGGTCCTCGCCCAAACATTTGCTGTTCTTCTTCTGTTGGATAATCCCATCGCCGTTCAATATCCTCAAATATTTTCAACCCGAGGTAGTAAGGATTAATACTAGATTTAGACGGCTGTATGACAGATGCGTTGAGTTTCGCAAATTCAATCGTTTCATCTTCATCTAATTCAAGCTCACGAATAATACGAGCATGCCAATATGAAGCCCAGCCTTCGTTCATTATCTTCGTTTCCAACTGCGGCCAAAAATATAACATTTCATCTCGCATTAATGATAGAATGTCTTTCTGCCAGTCTGTTAAATATTTATTATTATGCTCGATAAATTGCAACAAGTCCTTTACAGGTTTTTCCGGGAATTTTTTTACATTCGATCCTTCATCTTTACCTGAGTCGTCTTTTTCCATGTTCCATAGGTCATCATAAGGAGTTGAAGACTTAAATGGCTCTTTTATCGCTGTCATTGGTGACTGAATACGATCACGTAATAAACTGGGGTCGACATGTTCTTGCACAGCTAAGACGGCATCCAGAAATACTTCTACTTTATCTTTACCAAATTCAATTTCATATTGACGAATTCTTTCGGCACTTGCAGACATACTTTCCACCATATCACGAGACGTTTTACTGAATCGAATGTTATTTTTAAAGAAGTCACAATGTCCTAAAACGTGGGCAACGATTAATTTATTTTGAATTAAGCTGTTTCCATCGAGCAAAAAAGCATAGCACGGGTTCGAGTTAATGACAAGCTCGTAAATTTTGCTAAGTCCGAGATCGTACGACAGTTTCATTCGATGGAACGCTTTGCCAAAGCTCCAATGAGAAAATCGAGTTGGCATTCCATACGAGCCAAATGTATAAATAATATCAGATGGACAAATTTCGTAACGCATTGGATAAAAATCAAGCCCAAATCCCTCGGCAACCTCGGTAATTTGGGCGATTGCATATTGAAGCGAGTTTTTCTCCAGCTCATTCATTATCTGTATCACCCCTTAAAGTCGTAGGAGAAATTGCAACTTTCGCGCCTACGCTTTTTGTTTTCCAAAGAAGGTTTTTAAAGCCTTGTAAACTTCCCCTTTTTCTTTGATAACAGAATACATAAATTTTGGATCTTTAATGTTACGATAGGCGGACATAAGCGTAGAATGACGATTATATTGATTGACTTCACCATAACCGAATAAATTACATCGTTTCATTAAGTCACTTACAAGTTTGACACATTTCTCGTTATCGGAAGTTAAGTTGTCTCCATCTGAAAAATGGAATGGATAAATGTTGTAACGTTCCATCGGATATTTCTGTTCAATCACTTCTAACGCTTTACGGTAGGCTGATGAACAGATTGTACCTCCGCTTTCCCCTTTTGTAAAAAATTCGTCTTCCGTCACGACTTTCGCCTCCGTATGATGGGCGATGAATACGATATCTACCTTTTCATACTTCGTTCGCAAGAAACGTACCATCCAGAAGAAAAAGCTTCGTGCGACAAATTTCTCAAATACTCCCATTGACCCGCTCGTATCCATCATGGCAATGATAACAGCGTTGGAATGGGGTACGTTAATCTCTTCCCACGTTTTAAAACGAAGGTCTTCATCTGTTATATTCATCGCAGGTCTACCGTTCAATGCATTTCGTTTAATCGCTTCCAACAGTGTCCGTTTCTTATCGATATTACCCATAATTCCTTTTTTACGTATATCATTGAATCGAATATCTTCTGTTATGATGTCCACTTCTTCCTTGCGTTTTAAAAAGGGGAGATCAAGTTCAGCAAATAGCATTTTCTCAACCTCATCGACGGATACTTCCGCTTCGTAATAATCCGTTCCAGGCTGGTCTCCTGCACCTTCTCCTTTGCCAGGTTGGGAGGCGTTACCGGGTTCCCGCCCGATGACGTCTCCCACTTTACTTTTTCCGTCTCCCTGCCCTGCATGTTTGCTTTTGTTAAAGTTATATCTGAACTTATATTCGTCCAACGAACGAATCGGAATTTTAATGACTTCACGTCCATTAGACATAATGATGCTTTCTTCACTGACCAAGTCAGGTAAATGTTTTTTGATCGCTTCCCTAACCTTCTCTTGATGGCGTATCTGGTCTTGATATCCTTTCCGATGGAGCGACCAATCTTCCCGTGAAACAATGTAAAATTTTTCGTCCATGGTTAACACTCCCACAATTCGGCTTACTCTTAACGATTGAGCAAGCTGCCCACATACCTCAGTAATTCATTAGCACATACCGGACAATAACCATTTTCTTCGATTAAACGTCTACTCACTTCATTCATCTTCTTTAACTGGTTTCCATCAGGTGTTTTTACTGAAGTTGTTATTTTCACGATATCTTTTAAATCAGTAAATAACTTTTTCTGAATTGCTTCACGTAGACGTTCGTGTTGGTTATAATCGAATTTCTTTCCTTTTCTTGCATAGGATGATATTCGAATGAGAATTTCTTCGCGGAAGGCTTTCTTCGCATTATCAGAAATTCCGATTTGCTCTTCTATCGAACGCATTAACTTTTCATCCGGATCTAGTTCTTCATCAGTCAACGGATCTTTAAGCTTACTCCAATTACAATAGGCTTCTACATTATCGAGATAATTCTCTAACAGTGTTTTAGCAGACTCTTCATATGAATAAACAAACGCTTTCTGTATTTCACGTTTGGCAACTTCATCGTATTCTTTTCTCGCAACGGAGATAAAATTTAAATATTTCTCTCGTTCTTCTTTCGTAATGGAAGCATGCTGATCAAGGCCATCCTTTAAAGCACGAAGAATATCAAGGGCATTAATACATTGCGTATCTTTTCTTATAAGTGCGCTCGAAATTCGGTTAATGACATAGCGCGGGTCGATTCCACTCATGCCTTCGTCCGAATGCTCTTTTCTTAACTCTTCTAGGTCCGCTTGCTTGAACCCCTCTACTTCTTCACCGTCATATAGCCGCATTTTCTTGAGTAAATCTACTCCTTGCTTTTTAGACTCCTTCAACCTTGATAGAATGGTAAAAATAGCTGCGGCATGAAGTCCGTGCGGAGCAATATGAATATGACCAAGATCACTTTGTTTCACTAATTTACTGTATATCTTCTCTTCATCTCTAACTTTTAAGTTATAAGGAATCGGCATGACAATCATGCGCGATTGGAGGGCTTCATTCTTCTTGTTGGAAATAAACGTTCTATATTCTGCTTCGTTTGTATGCGCGATAATAAGTTCATCAGCCGAGATGAGGGCAAACCTACCTGCCTTGAAATTTCCTTCCTGAGTAAGGGATAACAAATGCCATAGGAATTTCTCGTCACATTTCAGCATCTCTTGAAATTCCATTAATCCTCGATTCGCCTTATTTAATTCTCCGTCAAATCGATACGCTCTTGGGTCGGATTCTGAGCCAAACTGGGTAATAGTAGAGAAATCAATGCTGCCTGTTAAGTCTGCAATATCTTGCGACTTCGGATCAGAAGGGCTGAACGTTCCTATACCAACACGGTTTTCCTCTGACATGAAAACCCTTTCCACAACGACATTTTCAATTCTTCCGTTAAATTCATGCTTTAACCTTAGTTGACAAGATGGACATAGGTTTCCTTCGATTCTTACACCATACTCTTTTTCAAACTCCAAACGTAGCCCAGAAGGAATAAGATGTAACGGTTCTTCGTGCATCGGACAGCCTTTTATCGCGTAAACCGCCCCTTGGTCCGTTTTTGAGAATTTCTCTAATCCTTTTTTCAAGATCGTTACAATGGTTGATTTACCTCCACTGACAGGACCCATTAAGAGCAAGATTCGTTTTCTAACGTCGAGTCGTCGAGCCGCGGAATGAAAATATTCCTCTATTAGTCTTTCGATTGCTCGATCCAGTCCGAAAATTTCCTGATTAAAGAAAGCATATTTCTTTTGTCCATTTTGTTCTTCTAATCCAGCATCGGCAATCATGTCGTATACCCTTGAATGAGCAGTCTGAGCGAGATGGGGTGAGTGACGAAGCAATTCTAAATACTCGGTAAATGTACCTTCCCACAATAGCGATTCTTCTTCGTTACGATACTCTGCTATACGCCTTAAAATATCCATAAGGGCCTCCTCTCCTTAGGTGCCAATGGTTCGTTATGATGCCCCAGATAAAAACAACTATTTATACAGTATATTCTGTCAACTTTTCCGACATTCTCACTTTCCATTAAGAATATGGGTTACTATATTTGTATGCCGTCTTTTCATGTTTGGTACGTGTCGATACTTAATGTCATGAATGAATTATAGGTACATGTACATACTAGTACTAAATGGGTTCACAAATAGAAACGTTTACGTTATAATCAAGTTGAAGACCTCTTATAAAGGAGCGTAGACGATGAGTATACTTTTGAAATCAATTCTTGTAGTAGGTGTATTGGCTCTTTTTATTGTTGCAATCTTTACTGCAGGTTATGACGAAGATAAAACTTGGAATCTTTAAATACCTACAACGTTCTATCAATAAATTAAACCCTCATCTAAGATGAGGGTTATTTGTATGCATGATTTTATTTTGAGAACAAACCTGTACGGTTTTTAATACAATCGTAAAGTTCTTCAATGTTTCCTTTTTCATCCACAACATACGTAGGTTGACCGCGATCAAGGATATGATTGGTAACAAGGTACGTTTTCATTCCGACCGTGCTTGCGACCATATCCTCTTGCATATCGTTTCCGATCATTACACATTCATCAGGTAGTACGTTTAATTTCGCTACTATTTCCTTATAATATCCAGGATTAGGTTTGCAAAAGTGTGCCTCTTCATAAACCGTTACCCATTCTACTGGCAAATCATCAATTTCAATCCATCTCATTCTCTCTTGGATTGCAGCCCTCGGGAATACGGGATTAGTCGCTATAACAACTTTGAGACCAGCATCAAGAGCCACTTGTACAATCTCTCTCGATAGTGGGCTAGGTTCTATAAATTGCTTCAACATTGAGAATTTCGAAGCATAAAACTCATCGAAATGTGGCCAAATCGCATCGCGCTCGATCCCACACTGGGAAAGAAAATGTGCCCTGAACACTTCTTCATTTGTTTTTAAAGCGTCATTATTCACAATCATTTCTTTTGTTGATGCCCATACCCACTCACTTAATTTCTCTGGGTTTACAATAGGTGCCATGTGTTCACCTAATGATTTCATATAGCTTCCAATAAAGCGTTCCGTATCCATTTGAATCAATGTCCCATCAAGGTCAAAGCATATTGCTTTTATCATTCTTAATGATCTCTCCCTTTTTCTATATTACATCTATATTAAATCTGGAAAGCCTACTTGTCGTAATCCTTCGTAAAGAACGACCGCTACAGAGTTCGAAAGGTTTAATGAACGTATTATTTTGCCCATCGGGACGCGAATGCATCGCTCAGAATTTTCAGCAAGTAGTTCCTCTGGCAAACCTTTTGTCTCCTTCCCAAAGACGAAAAAGTCTTCGTCTTGGTAAGTGATGTCCGAATACAGATGTTCTCCTTTCGTTGTAGAGAAGAAAAATCGTGCATCAGGGTATTTACGCTGTAATTCTTGGAATGAATCGTGATATTCGATCTGTAAATGTTCCCAATAATCTAACCCAGCTCGCTTAAGCTGAGCATCATCTGTTGAGAATCCTAGCGGTCGGACGAGATGTAGGAATGCTCCTGTCGCCGCACATGTACGTGATATATTTCCTGTATTCGCCGGAATTTCTGGCTCTACTAGTACGATATGAAATGGCATAAATGACTCCTTTATGTAGATGGTCCCTGTTCTTTGTTCCTATATTATACACCCAAGTTATATAACCCACAAAGGGAAGAAAGGCTACCGGTATCGTTGCATCGGAAGCCTCTTCGTTAACCTATATGAAAAAAAGCATATTTTGTCTGTTCGGTCCATGCGTATGAGTCTTCGTAGTTCCAATATCTCATTCGACTATCATTTGTATGAGCATTAACAAGAGGCATTCCCGAACGATCTAACGCGACAACAATCGTGTTGTGCTGCCATCTTCCATCACCGTCAAAATCATAACATATGACATCTCCGATCGTTAATTCTTCAGCAGTTGATACCATCTTTACTGGAATCGTTCCTTTCCCTCCTTTTAAATACCAATAGAGAGCGTTAGCCACTGCCCAGCTATAGCTCCAGGAATCAGACGAAGACCCGGTTCCTCTATACCACCAGCCACGATCTCTGCGGCTTGAAAACTCCATTGGTAATCCCCCTGCATGTAAGCATTGGGAGACGAAATTCGTACAATCTACACCAAAGTGAAGGTAGCGTGGATTCGCTCCATTCCACCATGTTTCTGCATATCGAGCAGCCTTTGTCCGATCATATCCACGTTCATGTCGAAACAAATCACGTTCGGTTACTTTATTAACTATTCCTCTCGTCTCGTTATCTCCATAAATGAGTTCTTTATAATCGGCAGGGCGATCGATTGGCTCCCATCTTGTCACTACCCAGTTATCGTTAATTATTCTACAACTCACGCTATAATATTGGAAGGATTCTTGATGAAGAACGTTTCCCCGCTGTTCGTAAACGAATGATTGTCGAACGAGCACGTCTGCAGTTGCTTCCACTTCGGAGTTTATTACATTTAATAATTTCATTGTGGATTCGCTCTTTAATGGTTTGCATTTTCGCTCAATCAAGTTTTGCTTCGTCCGTTCCATTCTTTTCAATTCCCGCTCATAATCAGTTTGAGCTATTTCAAATAGTCGATTAGGAATTTCACCGCTGTCTTCTACGATGAGCTGGTTCATTCCGTTTATGATCTCACCAACCGTATGCTTCCAGTTCATATCATTCCTCCTTCTCTCCTAGCCCTATTGTATGCACGACTATCTATTACGTTATTAACATGAAAAAAAGAACCTACACACAGATTTCTACCATGTGATGGTTCTTTATAAATTAATACGATCAAATCCTTCTTTCATTACATCGTTAATGCTTGTTCAATTTCATCCAAAACCATATCCTCTTTTTCAGACATTTTTGCTTTGTGGAGTAGATTAATAGCCTCACTTGATCCAATTCGGCCAATCGACCATGCAGCAGTTCCTCTAATTTCCGGTCGAGGATCCTTTAATAGACACATTTCTAATTCAGACAAAGCACTTTCATCACGAAAATGTCCTAACGCTATAATAGCATTTCGTTGAATTGGTTTCTTCCCTCTCCAAGATGAAGCAGAAGACCCAAATCGTTCTTTGAAATCACGATTAGACATAGATAGGAGTGGTTTTAGCAGAGGTTTTGCTATTTCAGGATCAGGTAGGAACTCCTCCTGTTGGGTCCAATTCAAGCCTTTGTTTTTCGGACACACCTGCTGACACGTATCGCAACCGTATAAGCGATTCCCGATTTTTGTACGATATAGTACTGGTACCATTCCTTTTGTCTGAGTAATGAAGGAGATACATTTTTGCGCATCCAACTGTCCAGGTTGAACAATGGCACCAGTTGGACACGAATCAATGCAAATCGTACAATCACCACAGTCTTCTGTTACTGGAGTATCTGGCTCAAACGAAATATCGGTAATCATCTCACCTAAATATACCCACGATCCGAATTCTGGTGTAATCACATTGCAGTTTTTACCCACCCAACCGATTCCCGCTCTTTCTGCAACGGCACGGTCAGATAGGACTCCTGTATCGACCATTAACTCTATTCTACAACCTGGAACATGATCTACGAGAAACGATTGTAGCATCTGTAATTTATTACGCAGAACATCATGATAATCTTTTCCCCAAGCGGATCTAGAAATAATGCCACGATAAGCACCTTTCTCGGATTTAGGTGGATTAGACATTTTAGAAGGATAAGCTAAAGCAATGGATACGATCGATTTCGGATTTGATACCGTAAGTGTTGGTTCCGTTCGCTTTTCGATATTCTTTTCTTCAAATCCTGATTCATAACCTAACTTGCGATGTTCTTTTAGTCTTTCCTTTAATTCATAGAAAGGATCTGCTGATGCAAAACCGATTTTATCAATTCCAATTTCTTTGGCATAACCAATCAATAATTGTTTTAATTGATGTCGTTCCATTGCATTCACCTCCTATTTCTACGTTAAAGTATTTAATCCATTTCATTTCAATAAAAATCGTAAACTTCCTTTAAAGCTTTGTAATAGCTGCTCTAGCTAACTCATCGCAACGGTTATTCCATTCATTGTCGCTATGACCCTTTACCTTGATATATTCAACTTCATGACTGTTCATTATTTCCAACAGTTGCTTCCATAATTCTTGATTTTCAACGGGTTGTTTCTTACTATTACGCCAACCGTTTTTTATCCAGTTTTTATACCAACCTTGCTGAAAACAGTTCACAACATAGGCGCTATCACTATACAATTTCACATTGCAGGGCTCTTTTAACGATTTCAACGCTTCAATAACAGCTAAAATTTCCATTCGGTTATTGGTTGTCATTCTATCTCCTCCGGAAATCTCTTTCTTGTGACCTCCGAAAAAAAGAACAGCTCCCCAACCACCAGGACCAGGATTACCAGAACATGCACCGTCAGTATAAATGTCGACCTGTTTCATAGGCACTCTACCTCTGTACTCTCCATATTTTATTCATCTTTATTGTGTTTCCTAACGTCATGATAAAACGCATCTTGAACATATCCCCGATCTTCCTGAAGTGGAGAATATGAAACCTGACGCAACGCCTCAAAAACGAGAATTGATGCAGAAGTTACAATGTTTAAAGATTCTACTTCAATCGGAAGCGGAATTCGCACCAAATGATCAACTAAGCCCATCTTGTACTGAGACAGACCAGTTGCTTCATTGCCGAATACAAATGCAGTGGGAGTTGTATAGTCTAGTTTATCATACGTCTTTAATGCTCGAGGTGAGGTTCCCACAATTTGGACGCCATTTGTACGAAATTGGTCAAGCAACTCCTCATAGTTACAGTAATCAATATCCACTAGATCCTCATAGCCAACAGCGGCAGCCTTTGCCTTCTTGTTATGATGTGAGAGGGAATCTCCTGTAAACCATAGTTTCGACCTTGTAGCACAAGAAATTCGAATCATTGCACCTACGTTAGGGGGTTTTTTAATGTTGTCACAAATAATATGGAACATATCAACTAATCACTCACTTTTTCGGAATAAAGAACAAGTAAAAAACGCGACTCCTCGTCTACAAGTGAACGAAAAACCGCGTTAAAACTAGCATCATTAAGTTAAAAACAAATTTGGAGCGGGTAAGGGGATTCGAACCCCTGAACTCAGCTTGGAAGGCTGATATGTTACCACTACATCATACCCGCGTTTAGATAGTAATTTCAACAACAGAGATAACTATAACATTTTATAAAACATATTGCAACATAAACAATATAAAAGCATCATAGTAAATTTTGGGAATATTTTAATTACATACTTCTTCGAGTTTTCCACTCTTGTAATACGTTATCGAGCTACCCATTTGTTTTTTTGATTCTTTCTTAACTTTAGCAGAAATAACAGAGAGCTTGTCCAAATCCAATAAACTACAATCAGAACATTCAATGACGGCCAATGAAATACTTAACCCATCTAGGGTCGTCCAATAACCTTCTCGATTTAATATTGGTATCGTCATTTCTTCGGGGCTGTCGTAAAATTGTGATACATCTTCATTAAATCGTCTAACAATTTCCTCACTTACAAGGACACTGTTTTTTGCTAGCGTAATACAAACAAAGTCATCACCACCAATATGGCCAATGAAATCATTTGCTGTCCCTAGTTCAGAAATTGTTTCCTGTAATATGTCACTTACGTGCTTAAGAACTTGATCACCTCTTTGAAACCCATAGCGATCATTAAAAGCTTTAAAGTAATCTAAATCAGCATAAATAAGTGAAAAGGGTACTTTTTCTTTCAAACGTAAGCTTAGCTCTTTATTAATTTGAGTATTCCCTGGTAAACCCGTTAAAGGATTGGCTACCCTAACAAGTTCAACTTTTACATTGGTCATGAAATCGAGGATCGCTTGAATAGATACGGTCCCTATTAGTTCTCCAGCCTTAACGACGATGACGAAATCATAAACTTGAATCGGATCACGTGAGATTGCCATTTGCGCTACTAAATCAATCGTATCGTTACTTTCCACAATGAGAGGATTAGCCTCCATTAACCGATTAATAGGTTTATTCCAGAATAGAGCTACACCGTATAGTTTAACGAGTTCTTGATTTAGCTTTTCTTTCATAACGAGCCCTACTGGTCGATCATTTTTGACGATGACAGCTCCTAAATCCCAATGAAATTGAGTGAAATATTGAGAAATAGTTGAGATAAGTGTATCGGCCTCGAATACTTTTACCGGAGAAGTGATTTCGCCAATCGTCATTCTTGAAGAGAACGGGAGGTTTTCCATCCGCTTATGCTTTTCAATACATTCAATAGCTTCCAAAGATATAGATGGTAACGGAAAGGAAGGCTTAGCGATGAAGTAGCCTTGTCCGAAATGAACACCAAGACGACTTACCTTACCTAACTCCTCCATCGTTTCGATTCCTTCTGCAATCACTTTACTGTTCATTTTCCGTGCAAAGTTTACAAACGTTTCTAAAATATTTTCTTTTACTCTATTCCTATCAATACCTTGAACAAGCGATCGGTCTACTTTTATAAAATCTGGTCTCAATTCCGAAATGGCTTGTAAAGAGGAATAACCTGCTCCAGCATCATCGATTGCAATTTGGAAGCCCTGGTTTTGATAATGTGCGAGTACTTTTTTAAATGCTCCGAAATCATCAATTGCGCTTCGCTCCGTTATTTCAAAGACGATATTTTTCGGAGTGAGTTGATATTGTTCAAGTAGTGCAAGTGTATTACCTGGAGTAAAGGAAGGATCGTAAATTACTTGAGAGTTTATGTTAATAAATAGTTTTACTGATGTATCTAATAACTTCGCAGCGTTTTTAACGGCTAGCTCTCTGCACAGTTTCTCTAAAGGATATAAGAATCCTTCTGCTTCTGCAAACGGAAATAAATTGGCAGGATGTGAAAAAAACTAGATTTCGGCCCGCGTGATAACGATTCATATCCAAATATCGTTCCTAAAGACAATGAAATAATAGGCTGGTAGTGAATATCAATGCTTTGCTGTAAGAGGATTTGTTGAAACTCCTCTTGCTGTTTCGTATATCCATTGTGTTGAACGACTTTCGCTTGCCTAATGACATTCTTAATTGCTGAATAGATTGTATTTTCCACACTTTTTGATGCAGTAGGATAAATAGGTGTATAACTTATATGAAAATCAATGGTGTCATTCATTTCATAAATTTTTTCATTTACTCTCATTTTTATATAGTCAGCAATTTCTTCTGATGCTTTCTTTAATACAGCATCCTCGGGGAGTTGATCATTCGACTCCATTTTAATATAGATAAAAAAGTCATCGCCTACTAATCGATGAATGTAAAAGATACTAGAATATTGGTGTTGTAGTTCGATAAAAGCATGGTCAAGTGTAGACAATATTTTATCACAAATAATAGGTCCGTATTTTCGTTCAATCTCCGTAAAATGAACGATATCAAGATAGATTAATCCTATTCCACTTGATTTCCATTCAGATTCTATTTTTTCAATGAGTTGATGATGTGGTCGTTGAAGAAATCGATTGAGAATTTGTGTGTCACCAGATCCAGGCATGAGTTGTCTCCTTTAAACGATCGACAAAATTCCTTTTTCTTCAACAATACCAGTCAAAAATAACTAAATCGTTTAGATTGTGTAAATAAATTGTTAATATTTATAGTCCGAGCGATTTTATTGTCACTCTGTTCTTTTTATTCTGTTTGTTGATTATTGTTTGTGTTATCACATAAACGGCATCAAAAGCCGACTTTTTTTTATGAAGTGATTTCGCATTCCGCTTCATTTGTAGAGTCAATTGTGGATAGCACAATATATTGGAAATTCCATCAACTAGTTCACTTATATTATTTGCTTGCATCGCGACACCAGATTTAAGCAAATATTTCGCATTATCTTGTTCTTGTCCAGGAAGAGGCCTGTATAAAAGCATAGGCAGCTCTTGTGCAATTGCTTCAGAAGTGCTTAGTCCGCCTGGCTTAGTAATCATTAAATCTGATACTGCCATGAGCTCATGGACAAAATCAATATACCCTGTTAAAAGTATGTCATGTTTAGAATGTTGTAGTTTCTCCTCTAATTGTTGTCGCAACTTAACGTTGTGTCCGCAAACGATAATTAACTGGACTTTCTTTGGCAAAGATTCCAGAGCTAACAGTAAAGATACTCCATCCCCAATGATTCCACAACCGCCACCCATAAGAAGAATGGTAGGTAATGAGGGATTAAGTCCATGTTTAGACTTTAAGATGTCTCGTTGATACGTGTTGCAAAATTCTGGTCGTATTGGGATTCCAGTTACGGAAATTTTATCATTTGCAATGCTATATTGATTTAACCCTCGCCGTACGATATGAGAGCCAACAATATATTGATCAGTGAATGGATGGATCCAATAACTATGATCAGTGTGATCAGTAATTACGGTTACCGTAGGTACGTCTGTCAAGCCATAGCCTTTAAGAACAGACATCGCTCCAGCTGATAAAGGAAACGTACTCACCACAGCAATAGGTTGAACAATATGAAGCAATTTCAGCATACGGCTAATCCCAAGTCGATTCAGTTTTTTCAGTGTCATTGAAAAAGAGTTATTTGTCTTCGTTTTTCTATAAAGATAGCCATATACAGAAGGGAATTTCTTTACACCTTGAATGAAAACGTACCTGCTAATGGGATTAAAGTAAGGATGTGTCCATTTCATAAAGTCAATTACAATTGTTTCAATATCTGGTCTATTGATACGAAGCGCTTCTTGTATGGCATTAGCTGCTTGCTGATGTCCATCTCCGTAATTGCCAGAAAGAATAAGGATCTTTTCCTCTTTACTCACAATCCCACCTCCAACTCCATCAAATATATCATTCATGAAAGTATATTCAGTTATTTACATTATAATATTAAGAATACTCGATAATCCTTAAATATGTATAGAAGAATTGTTAAGCTTCAGTAAATACAAAAAAAAAGACATGTTTCCATGTCTTTATGTACATCTGTGGTACCGGCAAGAGGACTCGAACCTCCACCCTTTCGGACTCGATTTTGAGTCGAGCGCGTCTGCCATTCCGCCACGCCGGCTTATGCGGAGCGCCTTGATGTATTAAGGCGCTCCTGCAGTTAAGATAATAATGCCGAAGACCGGACTTGAACCGGTACGGTAGTCACCTACCGCAGGATTTTAAGTCCTGTGCGTCTGCCGATTCCGCCACTCCGGCATAATTGAAAGCTTCG
>FWWL01001931.1_pt1 | contig 46207 bp, 58 predicted proteins | sample 2228331 | NCBI WGS metagenome assembly FWWL01 (sample SAMEA103939775, study PRJEB20133) | metagenome | reverse complement strand
ATCCGCCGCCTGGTCCGGCAAGCCCTAGAGCGCTTCCGAAGCCTGGTCCTGGGAAGTGTCTGAAGTACGGCGTGAAGGTCAGCCGCCACCCTCATCAGCAGGCCGCCATCCGCGTTATCCTGTTAGATAGTGACCGTTTATGCTAGAGAAGCTTGAATCCCTAGAAGCTGAGTACCAAACGCTCGAGCGGCAGCTGGCCGACCCAGCGGTACTCGCCAATCCATCGGAATACCAGCGCGTGAGCAAGCGCTACGCCGAGATGGGCCACCTGATCGAGATCATCCGCCAGTACAAAGAAGCTTTGGCCCACCGGGAGGAGGCCCGGGAGCTTTTGTCCGACCCCGAGCTGGGCGAGATGGCCCGGGCCGACGTGGAGGCCCAGGAGGCCCGCATCCAAAGGCTCGAGGCCGAACTGGAGCGGCTGCTTTTGCCCAAGGATCCCCTGGACGAGAAGAACGCCATTGTGGAAATCCGCGCCGGCACCGGCGGAGAAGAGGCCGCCTTGTTCGCCGCCGAGCTGCGCGACATGCTGATTAAGTACGCTCAGACCCACGGCTACAAAACCACCCTGCTGGATACCTCCTATACCGATCTGGGCGGGGTCTCGAAGGTGGTCTTCGAAGTAACTGGGCCTGGAGCTTATGGTTTTTTGAAATACGAGGCCGGGGTACACCGGGTGCAACGGGTGCCCGCCACCGAGACCCAGGGGCGCATCCACACCTCTACCGCCACCATCGCGGTAATGCCTGAAGCCGAGGAAGTGGATGTGCAACTCGATCCTGCCGATCTGGAAATAACGGTCTCGAGGGCCTCGGGCCCCGGCGGGCAGGGGGTCAACACCACCGACTCGGCGGTACAGGTCTTGCACAAGCCCACCGGCCTGATCGTTTCCTGCATGGAGTCGCGCAGCCAGATCAAAAACAAGGAAAAGGCCCTTTCCATCCTGCGTACCCGCCTTTTGGAGATGAAACGGGCGGAGGAGGCGGCCCGCCGCCGGGAAAACCGCCTGGCCCAGATCGGCGCGGGAGAGCGCTCAGAAAAAATCCGCACCTACAACTTCCCCCAGTCCCGCGTGACTGATCACCGCATCGGCTTTACCACCCACGATCTGGAGGGGGTGCTGGCTGGCGATTTATCCAAGCTGCACGAGGCTTTGCGCAAGGCTGACCAGGAACGCCAGCTCGAGGCCCTCTCCCAGTCCGCTTAGGGAAGAAAGGCGGACTCGATGCACGGGTTGCGGCGTGAACTATTGGTGGCAGCCGCCATCCTGGTAGACCGCCAAGGACGGGTCTTGCTGGTGGCCAACGACTGGAGCCGGCGGGGCCGGGTGCGCTATACCCTCCCCGGGGGTATGGTCGAAGCGGGCGAGACCGTTCCCGCGGCCATTTATCGGGAGGTACAGGAGGAGACCGGGCTCCGGGTCAAGGCCATCCAGCACCTGGCCTACGTGGTGCAGATTGAGGATTTGCGCAAAAGCGAGCGCACCCTGGCTCTGGCCTTCCGTGCTGACTACGAGGGCCTGCTCAACCCCAAAGACCCCGATGGGCACATTGTAGAAGCCCGCTTTTTCAACCTGGAGGAGGTGGCCGTCAAGCTGGATGAGCACCGTCCCCTTCTGGAACCACTCATGGACTACCTGCGCGGTGAACGGGGCCGTTTTTACGCCTACTCGAGCTGGGGCGGTGAGGGAACCAGGGTTTGAGGCCAGATAACCACGCCCGAGTAGGGGTGCGTGCAGTATGCTTCAAGGCGGGTTTTGAATGGAACCCACCCATTGAGGTGAAGCATGGTTGCCGTCATTCTTTCGGGAGGGGCAGGTACCCGGCTGTGGCCGGTCTCGAGGGAGCAGTACCCTAAACCCTTCATGAGGCTGCCCGACGGGCAAAGCCTGCTGCAGAAAACCTTTCTGCGGGCGGCAGGCACAAAGGCCCGCCAGGTGCTCACCGTAACCGGCCAGGAGTACTACTTCAGCACCACCCATGAGTACCAAGCCCTGGGTCTGGCCGAGATGCCCACCGCTTTCATCCTGGAGCCGCTACGGCGCAACACCGCCCCAGCCATCGCTATGGCCGCCTTATGGGTGGCTGAGCAAGACCCCCTCGAGCCCATGCTGGTGCTCTCCGCAGATCACCTAATCCAGCACGAAGCGGCCTTCAACCAAGCGGTAGCCCAGGCTTTATCCATCGCCCAGGAAGGTTACTTGGTCACCTTTGGCATAAAACCTACCTACCCAGCCACCGGGTTTGGCTATATCGAGCAAGGCCCCCCTCTGCCCTGCGGGGGCTACCAGGTGGCTCGCTTCGTGGAAAAACCCGGCCGATCTACCGCTGAGGCCTACCTACAAACTGGGCGCTACTACTGGAACGCCGGCATGTTCTGCTTCCAGGCTAGGGTCTATATAGAGGCTCTGCAAACCCTTCAGCCCCAGATGTACCAAAGCGCCCTGGCCTGCTGGCAAAACAGCGAGAAGGGTTCGGTGGTCTATTTGAATCCAACCCTGTTCAAGCAGGTACCCGCCGAGTCGGTAGACTACGCAATTATGGAAAAAGCCGAGCGGGTAGCGGTGGTGCCGGCCGACCTAGGCTGGAGCGACCTAGGCTCCTGGGATGCCGCCGCTGAGCTGGTGCCTCCCGACGCCCAGGGCAACCGGGTTCTGGGAGAAGCGGTGCTGCTCGAGACTACCGATACCTTCGTGCAAAGCGAAGACCGGGTGGTGGCGGTCATCGGCGTCAGCGACCTGATGATCGTGGACACCCGGGATGCCCTCTTGGTGGCCCGGCGCGACAAGGTGCAGGAGGTAAGAAAGGTGGTGGAGCAACTCAGCCAGGCCAAGCACAACACCGTGCGACGCCACCCCACCATCCAGCGGCCCTGGGGCCACTACGTAACCCTGGAAGAGACCAACGGGTTCAAAATCCGGCGGGTGGTGGTTCGGCCCGGCCAGGCCCTTTCCCACCACCGACATCACCACCGCAGCGAACACTGGACCGTGCTGCGGGGCACGGCCCAGGTCTGGCTGGAGGGTCAGGCCCGGTTTCTCCGCCCCAACGAGTCAGCCAGCGCACTGGCCGGGGTAGCCCATCAGATCGTCAACCCCGGCCTTTTGGATCTGGTTTTGATCGAGGTGCAGACCGGGGAGTACCTAGGGGAAGACGATGTAGAGCGGCTGGATAGCTCGGTCAAGCCGTTATCCTGATACGAGCGGCTAACCGCTGGCTGGTGGTAGGGGATTTTTCCACCATAGGCTGGATGGGGTCAGGTTTGACTTGGCCCATTTTTTAGTTTAGACTAAACTCTTGAAGGGTTTTGTTATGGATAGCCTAAAAAAATCCCCTAACCAATGGGTAACCAACCCGCGTCCCTCTCTCTCCGAGGCCCAGGAGGACTACCTCAAGCAGGTGCTGCTCTTAGGAAGCGAGGGCCGGGGCACCGACCGGCTCGAGGACACCGCCACAGTCTCTACCCAGGCCCTGGCCGAACGGATGCAGGTCAAGCCCGCCTCGGTCACCGGCATGCTGAAGAAGCTGGCCGAGCTAGGGCTGGTGGACTACGAAGCCTACCGGGGGGTGCGGCTGACCCAGGCCGGCCATAAGGTGGCCCTCGAGGTGCTGCGGCACCACCGGCTGATTGAGGCCTACCTGCACCAGGCTTTGGGCTACGGCTGGGAGGAGGTGCACAGCGAGGCAGAAAAACTCGAGCACCACATCTCCGAGGCCTTCGAACAGCGCATTGCCGAATGGCTGGGCCACCCTTCCCACGACCCCCACGGCGACGCCATCCCGAGTGCGACCCTCGAGCTACCCCAGAACCTCCCCAACCGCCGCCTGGCGGCCTTACAAAGCGGCGACCGCGGGATGGTGGCCCGGGTGGCCACCCAGGACCAGGACTCGCTTAACCTCTTCGCCCATCTGGGCCTCAAACCCGGCGCCCGGGTAGAACTGCTCGAGCACGCCGCCGAAGGCAGCCGCATCCGGGTGGGAAAAGAGCGCTACCTGTTGCCCGCTAGCCTGGCCCAGGTGCTGTGGATACACCTCGAGGACATAGACCATGCGAACCCTGCCTAGACTTGCGCTGCTGCTACTGCTCGCCCTACCCGCCCAGGCCCAGGCCGCCGACAACATCGCCCAGCTCCAGGCCGTGGGCCAAAGCCCGGTCTGGGTGGTCACCACGGTCAACTTCATCACCGACCTGGTGCGCCAGGTGGGGGGCGCGCGGGTGCGGGTGGAGGGCCTGATGGCCGCCGGGGTGGACCCCCACCTCTACAAGGCCTCGGCGGGCGATGTGCGCAAGCTGTTGCAGGCCCACCTGGTCTTTTACGTAGGCCTCCACCTGGAGGGCAAAATGGTGGAGCTTCTGGAGCGCCTGCCCAAGGCCATCGCCCTCAGCCAGGCCATCCCCCGCGAGCGCCTGATCCCGGTTGGCCCCAGTGAGTACGACCCCCACATCTGGCACGACCCCAGCCTCTGGCAGCTCACCATACCCCTCGTGCAGGAGGCCCTTACCCGGGTGGACCCGGCCGGGGCCAGCCTCTACCGGGCCAACGCCGAGGCCTACCGCCAGCGGCTCCTGCAGCTCGACCGCTTCATCCAGAAACAAATCGCCCGGATTCCCGCCGGGCAGCGGGTGCTCATTACCGCTCACGATGCTTTTGCCTACTTCGGGCGGCGCTATGGCCTCGAGGTGCGCGGGCTACAGGGCATCTCTACCCTGAGCGAGGCCGGCACCCGCGACATCCAGCAACTGGCCGATTTCATCGTCCAGCGCAGGATTCGGGCCATTTTTGTGGAGTCCAGCGTACCCCGGCGGGCCCTCGAGGCGGTGGTGGCGGCGGTGCGGGCCCGGGGCTGGACGGTGGCGGTGGGGGGGGCGCTCTTTTCCGACTCGGCGGGCAACCCCGGCACCCCCGAGGGAACCTATGTGGGCATGATGGAGTACAACACCCGCACCATCGTGGCTGGGCTTCTGGGAGGAGCGCTATGACCCTGACCCAGGCCACCACCCTGCCCCTGGAGGTGCGCGACCTCACCGTGGTCTACCGCGAACAACCGGTGCTGTGGGACGTGGACCTGGCCATACCCCCGGGCCAGCTCTCTGCCATTGTAGGCCCCAACGGAGCGGGCAAGTCTACCCTGCTCAAGGCCGTGCTGGGCCTGGTGCCCAGGGCCTCGGGCCAGGTCTGGTTCTTCGGCCAGAGCCTGCGCGAGGCTCGAGCCCGCATCGGCTACGTCCCCCAGCGCAACACGGTGGACTGGGACTTCCCCACCAGCGTACTGGACGTGGTGATGATGGGGCTGTATGGCCAGCTGGGCTGGTTCCGCCGGCCCGGCAAGCGCGAGCGCGAGGCGGCCATGCACTGCTTGGAACAGGTCTCCCTGCAAGACCTGGCCCACCGGCAGATCGCCCAGCTCTCCGGCGGGCAGCAACAGCGGGTCTTCCTAGCCCGGGCGCTGGCCCAGAACGCCGACCTGTACTTTATGGACGAGCCCTTCGCCGGGGTGGATGCCGTAACCGAGGAGGCCATTCTGCGGGTGCTGCACGGGCTAAAAAGCCGGGGAAAAACCGTGGTGGTGGTGCACCACGACCTCGAGACGGTGCGCGAATACTTCGATCACCTGACCCTGCTCAACGTGCAGATCATCGCCAGCGGGCCCATGGAGGAAACCTTTACCAGCGAAAACCTGCGGCGAACCTACGGTGCAAAGGCCCGGACAGGAGGGTAGGGCGTGCTCGAGCTCTTCACCGACTATACCCTGCGCAACGTGGCCTTGGGCTCGGCCCTGCTGGGCGTGGTGGGCGGGGCCCTGGGCACCTTTGCCGTGCTGCGCCGCCAGAGCCTGCTGGGCGACGTGCTGGCCCATGCAGCGCTGCCGGGCATCTGCTTGGCCTTTTGGCTCACCGGGGCCAAGGTACCGCTGGTGTTGCTGGTGGGCGGGGGGCTGGCGGGCTGGCTGGCCGCTTGGCTGGCGCTGGCGGTACTGCGCCACACCCGGCTGCCAGAGGACTCGGCTTTAGGGGTTATGCTGAGCAGCTTTTTTGGCTTTGGCATCGCCCTGCTGACCTTTATCCAGCAACAGGACAACGCCAACCAGGCTGGGTTAGATCAGTATATCTTCGGCCAGGCCGCGACCATCGTGGCGGCAGACGTAGCTAATTTTGCCCTGCTGGCCGGAGTGGCCCTGGCTTTGCTGGGGCTTTTCTACAAGGAGTTCAAGCTGATCACCTTCGATCCCGGGTATGCCCAGAGCCTGGGCCTACCGGTACCGGGCCTGGGCACCCTCCTGACCTCGCTGGTGGTGCTGGCGGTGATGGTGGGGCTGCAAACCGTGGGGGCGGTGCTGATGGCGGCCATGCTGATTGCCCCTGCCGCGGCCGCCCGCCAGTGGACCGACCGGCTGGGGGTGATGCTGGCCCTCTCGGCCTTGTTTGGCGCCTTGGCGGGGGTCAGCGGAGCCCTAATCTCGGCCAGCCGGGAGAGCCTGCCCACCGGCCCTCTGGTGGTGCTCGCGGTGAGCGCCATTCTGCTGGTCTCGCTGTTTTTTGCTCCACGGCGGGGCCTGGTGTGGGACTGGGCCCGCACCCGGCAAAACCGCAAGCGCGTGCACCTCGAGCGCCTTTTGCTAGACGCTTTGGCCTTGCTCCAGCACGGCCCACTCACCCCCCAGGCCCTGGCCCAGCACCATCGCGAGAGCCTGGCTGCGGCCACCCGGCAGCTCGAGGCCCTCGAGGCCCAGGGCTGGGTGCGGCCCGGCCCCCAGGGCTACCGGCTGACCCCCGCAGGCCAGCAGAAGGCCCTGGAGCTGCAAATGGCCCTGCGCAGCCAATCCAGCGTTTTTCCCTCGCCATGAACCCCGATCTGGTCATCGTCACCACCGCCATTCTGGTCTCTAGCGCCTCGGCCCTGGTAGGCACCTTTCTGGTGCTGCGCCGCATGGCCCTGCTCTCCGATGCCATATCCCATGCGGTGCTGCCGGGCATCGTGCTGGCCTACTGGCTTTCGGGCGGGGCACGAGCCACCCTGCCGGCCTTGTTAGGGGCCGCGGCAGCGGGCTTGGTCACGGTTAGCCTGGTGGAGTGGCTCACCCGCACGGGCCGGGTTAAAAACGACGCCGCCATCGGCATCGTGTTTCCGGCGCTTTTCAGCCTGGGGGTGCTGGCCGTCTCGCTCTACTCCCGCCAGGTGCACCTAGACCTCGACGCCGTGCTCTACGGCGAGATAGCCTACGCCCCCCTCAACACCCTATGGCTCTGGGGCCTAGAGCTGCCCGAGTCGTGGCTGGTGATGGGCTTGCTGACCCTGCTGAACCTGCTTTTCGTGCTGCTTTTTTACAAAGAGCTCAAACTCTCGACTTTCGATGCCGGCCTGGCCGCCTCTTTGGGCTTTGCCCCCGGCCTGCTGCACTACACCCTGATGGCTCTGGTCTCCTTCACCGCGGTGGGGGCTTTCCAGTCGGTGGGGGCCATTCTGATTGTGGCCTTCCTGATCATTCCCCCGGCCACCGCCTACCTGCTCACCCGGCGCCTGCCCACCATGCTGCTGCTGGCCGTGGGGGTGGGGATGGTGGCCAGCCTGGGGGGCTACGCGCTGGCCATCTGGCTGGATGCCTCCATCGCCGGCATGATGGCCACGGTGGCCGGGGTCTGCTTTGCTCTGGCCTTTCTTTTCTCGCCCCTGGAGGGCTTCCTGACCACCCGTCTGCGACAGCGGCGGCAGCGCCTCGAGGTGGCCGCCCGGCTGCTGGTGGCCCACCTGGCCCACCACCCCCAGCCGGTTTCCGAGCAGGAGGTTATGGCAGAGTTCGGCTGGAATCCCCGCTTCCTGCGGCAGGCCAGGGAAAAAGCCCTGCACGCGGGGTGGCTCGAGGTTCGGCGTGAGGGTCTTTGGCCCACCTCGAGGGGGCGGGCTTTGAGTCAGGGGCCGTCGGTGCGGCTGGAATGAGGCCTAGCGGCTTACCTCCACGCTGGTCCGGTTGCCGGCAGCGTCCACCGCAATCAGGATCACCCGGCGCACCGGTACCTCAACGTAAAAACTAACCTCCTTGCCCTTGGGCAGCGATAAAGGGGTAAAGGTGCGGTTGTACTGAAGGGTAACCCGATCCACCCCGGTATCGTCCAGCACCCGCCCGGAGATTTGCAGGGTGGACTCGGTGCGGGCCGGGATTTCCTCCTCACTGCCGTCGGGCAGGGTGCGTTTGCGGGCCGGTTGCACCACCGTCACCACCCGCTCGGCCCGTTCGATGACGATCTGCGGCGGGCGGGCATCCAGCACCATCGGTAGGCGCATGGTGCGGGTCTGGCCGCTGGTATCGGTGGCCTCTACCTTAATCTCCACCTGTCCCGACTGCGGGGCCTGGACACGGAAGCCAAAGCGCACCAGCCGCCGCCCTCGCTCGGCCTCGGAAAGCAACTCCTTGCCCTCCGCCTTCACACTTTGAACCCCTACATCGTCGAGGGCGTAGCCCTGCACCTGCAACGAACGCTGGGAGAGCACCCCGCTTTTGGGCTGGGTAATGCCAATCAGGGGCGGCTGAGTGTCCCCAGGCCGCGTGCAACCCACCAGCAGAAGTAATAAAAGAAGGGGTGCGTAACGCACCCCTTCATCCTAACAGGATTTAGGGCCTGAAAATTAGGCCGGCTCGAGCGTTGAAATCAAGGCCCCCAATGACCCCGGAAAGCGAGCCCAGACCAATACCAAAGCCCACCTGAAGCTCGCCGTATAGGCTAAAGGGCTGACCGGGGAAGGCATACTCGATCCCCGCAAGGCCGTGAGGGAAGAGGTAGATACCGCTGTTGCCCAGCACAGTCCAAAAACCTGCCGAGGCCCCTGCTCCGGCATACCAGCTTAGGTCAAAGCCCGGCGCAGCGGGAATGGCCTGCTCGAGGAACATGTAGTCTACCCCACCGCCAAGCCCGGCAAAGGCCAGACCGGCGCCCAGGCGGAGGTTGCTGACCTGGTACTGCACACCAAGCCAGGTGGGGAAGCCCGAGTAGAGGCCAAAACCATCCGACTGGGCTTTACCAAGAGAGCCAAACAGCAACGCAAACAACACAACCAAGGGGGCGATACGTTTCATTTTTTGCTCACCTCCGAGCCCAGTCTAACATGCCCACGCGATTTTTGCCTTATTTATGTGGTGTAAAGTGCGTTGATCCGCACGTACTCCTCGGTAAGGTCGCAGCCCCAGGCTATACCCTGGCCCTGGCCCAGCCCTAAGTCGGCCTCCACCAGTACCTCCTCGGCCCGCATGGCCTGGCTGGCCTGGGCCCGGTCGAAGTCCAGCACCCGGCCCGCGTAGAGCGGAATCCCCTGTAAAACGATGCGCACCCGGTCGACCTCGAGGGCCACCCCCGCCTTGCCCAAGGCCATCATAATGCGGCCCCAGTTGGGATCGTTACCGTACAGGGCGCTTTTCCACAAAGGGCTGGCCGCCACCGAGAGGGCGGCTTTGCGGGCCTCGGCATCGCTCAAAGCACCGGTGACCTTCACAGTAAGGAGCTTGGTAGCCCCCTCGCCGTCGCGGGCCAGCTGGCGGGCCAATGCCACGCAAACCTGCTCCACCGCCTGCCAGAACTCGCCCAGGTCTACTGGCCCCGCCGCCCCATTGGCCAGGATGGCCGCCATGTCGTTAGTAGAGGTGTCGGTGTCCACCGTGACCTGGTTGAAGCTGCGGTCTACCACCCCCCCCCAGCCCCGCCGCAGCTCCTCCTGCGAGACCGCCGCATCGGTAACCACATAGGCCAGCATGGTGGCCATGTTGGGCTGAATCATCCCGCTGCCTTTACACACCCCCACCACCCGCGCCCCGCTGGAGAGGGTGGCCTCGGCCATCTTGGGCGCTAAGTCGGTGGTCATGATGGCCTCCATGAAGGGGCTGGCCTCCGGGCCCAGATGAATCTGGGGCAGGGCTGCTGCGATTTTTTCCAGCGGCAGGGGTTGGCCGATCACCCCGGTCGATCCGGTGAGAACCACCTCAGGCACCAGGTTCAGCTGGGCCGCCGCTAAAGCGGCCATCCTGCGGTCGGCCTCGTAGCCTTCTGGGCCAGTGGCGCAGTTGGCGTTGCCCGCGTTGACCACCACCGCCTGCAAAGGCCCTCCACCCGCCAGTAAGGCGCGGCCTCGAGCCACACAAGGCGCGGCGGCCCGGTTGAGGGTGCCTACAAAAGCCCAGTTGCACGGGGTTCCTGAGACTAGAAGGGCCAGGTCAGGTTTGCCCGAAGGCTTGATACCCGCCTGGGTTGCACCTGCACGAAAACCAATGGGTAGTCGCATAGGAAAAGCATAGGGCCCGGGCCAGCAGAGGAAAAGCCAGCCCAGGCCAAAGTACCCTCAAGCCGTGGGTTCAATCAGGCCGTAGTTGCCATCGCGGCGGCGGTAAATCACGTTGATCTGGTCGGTTTGCGCGTTGCGAAAGACGAAAAAGTCGTGCCCCAAAGCCTCCATTTCAAAAGCCGCATCCTCAGGGGTCATGGGTTTCATGGCAAAGCGCTTGGTGCGCACGATCTGGGGAGTGCTCTCCTCCTCCAGCCCTTCTGGCTCAGCCCCTACTGCTGGTTCCGGAGTAGCCTGGCGGTTGCGCCGGAAGTGGCGTTCCTTGTAGCGCTTGAGCTGGTACTCGAGGCGGTCGATGGAGCGGTCAATGGCCGCGTACATATCGGCGTCAGCCTCCTCCACCCGTACCATGCCCCCTGGCACGTTGACCTGAATCTCAGCCTTGGCCTTGCGCTCAATCCGCGGCCCCTGGGCCATGGAAAGCACCACCCGCGCTTCCGCGTTGCCCTCAAAGTGGCGATCCAAACGGGCCATCTTTTTATCCAGGTAGTTCTTGAGGGCCTCGGTAATCTCGATTTGACGACCAACCAGCTTGTAGACGTTCATGCTTGCCCTCCGATGCCAGCCCGAGCCGGTGAACCAGGCGGTGAAAGGAGAAGCGGCCTTTAGCCCCACCGAACCCGGGAGCTTTTGAGAAGCCTACCGCCTGGTAGCTCAATCCTACCACCTCCGCCCAAGGGATAGATGTCCAGCCTGGGCCTAGTCCAGGCTGTAGCGGCCCTCCCGCTCATCGCGGACAAGCTGCCCTGCCTTGAGCAGGACCACCCGCTGTGGGTAGGCCTCGACCAAGTCGCGGGCATGGGTGGCCATCAGCACGGTGGTTCCCCGGGCATGGGCCGCCTTGAAGATTTCCAACACCGACAAAGCGTTGGCCGGGTCGAGGTTGCCGGTGGGCTCATCGGCCAGGAGCACCGGAGGGTCGCCCACCAAGGCCCGGGCGATGGCCACCCGCTGGGCCTCGCCCACCGAGAGCTCCTCGGGGTAGGCCCGCTTCTTGTGCACCAGCCCCACCTGGCGCAGCACCCGGGTGATCCGAGGGGCCCACTCGGCAGGGGTCACCCCCCAGACCCGCAGCACAAAGCGCAGGTTTTCCTCCACGGTCATCTCTTTGAGCAGCCGGTGATCCTGGAAGACCACCCCAATCCGGCGGCGGTGCAAGGCGATACGGTCGCCCCGCAGGGCCTTGAGGTTTTCTCCGGCAAAATACACCGCCCCCGAGGTGGGCTCGAGGCGCTTTAGGATCAGATTGAGCAGACTGGACTTGCCCGCCCCAGAGTGCCCCACCAGAAAAACAAACTCCCCTTTCCTAATCTCCAGGCTCAGGTCGAAGAGGGCCTTGGTCCGGGTACGGGGGTACTCCAGGGTCACCCGGTGGAAGTGAATCATCGCCCTTTATACTACAAGGGCTTTGTCCCCCAACGAACACTCCTTTCTCATCCATTCCAGCTACACTACGGCTTAGGTGAATGAAACCATGAAGCGCAGAGCTTGGCTAATCGTGGTGGGCGGCCTTCTGGCTGCCCTGGTCTACGCCCAACTCGCAGGGGGGGGTGCCGAGGCCTTTGGCCGCAACCCCTACGGACAAGCCCTGATGCAGACCTACCAGCTACTGCAAAGTCAGTATCTCAACCGCCTCGAGCCGGGCGAGCTCAACCGGGTATTGGAAGGCGGCATCCGGGGCATGCTGGGCGCGCTGGACGACGAGTTTACCAGCTATGCCCCGCCCCAGCGGGCCAACCTGCGCAACCAGGATATCCAAGGGGAGTTCTTCGGCATCGGGGCCACCCTCTCCCCCAACGAAAACGGGGGGGGTGCCCGGGTGCAGGGGGTGATCCGGGGGCTGCCGGCTTTCAACGCCGGGATTCGCGCTGGCGACATCATCGTCGAGGTGGACGGCGAGGACGTCACCAAGCTGGACATCAACGAGATTGTGGCCAAAATCCGTGGCCCGCGCGATACCAGGGTGGTCGTCGGCATCCGCCGCGAGGGCACCAACGCCATCCTGCGCTTCGAGATGATCCGCCAGCGGGTGGAGATCATCGCGGTCTCCAAAACCATCCTGCCCGGCAACGTGGGCTACGTGGCCCTCGAGACCTTCGGCAATGTACGGGTCATCGAGCAGCTCAACGCGGCCTTGAACGAGATGAAGCAGCGCGGGGTGCAAAAGCTCATCTTCGACCTGCGCGACAACGGTGGCGGCCTGCTAGACCAAGGCTGCCAGGTGGCCCGGGCCTTTATCCGCGAGGGCCCCATCGTCTACGTGCGCACCCGGAGCGAGACCCGGCTCTACTGCGAGGCCACCGGCCAGGTGGTCTGGAGCGGGCCTATGGTGGTGCTTATCAACGGCAATTCGGCCTCGGCCTCGGAGATTGTGGCTGGGGCCATGCAGGACACCGGGCGGGCTAAGGTCATCGGCGAGACCTCCTTCGGCAAGGGGGTGGGCCAGAACGTCATCAGCCTGGCTAACGGGGGCGACCTGACCCTGGTCACCTTCGAGTGGCTCACCCCCAAGCGGCGCAGCATCCACAAGCAAGGCATCAAGCCCGACCTCGAGGTCAAAGACACCCGCTTCGAGGTGCCGGTCTCCTTCGAGGGGGCCGGGGCTAAGCCGGGCGAGAGCGTAACCCTAAGCATCGGCGGCCAGACCTTCAGCACCAAGGCCGATGCCCAAGGCAAGTTCAGCTTTAGCCAGCCCCGCCCTGCGGTCAACCTGCCTGCCGAACGGGGCCAGGCCGAGGTGGACCTGAACAAAGACGCCATTCTGCGCCGGGCGCTGGAAGAGCTTCGCTAGACAGGGATGATCCGCCTCGAGGACCTCAGCAAGCACTATGGTGGGTTTGTGGCCTTAGAGGGCCTCAACCTGCAGGTGGCCCCAGGCGAGACCCTGGCCCTCTTGGGCCCTAATGGGGCCGGTAAAAGCACCACCATCAAGGCCCTGGTCGGGCTGCTGCGGCCCAGCCGGGGCCGGGCCTTGGTGGGTGGGATAGACGTGTGGAAGGAACCGGTGCGGGCCAAGGCCCAGTTCGGCTACGTGCCCGACCGGCCCTACCTCTACGGCAAGCTTTCCGGTCTCGAGCTTCTGCGCTTTGCCGCCGGGGCCTACCGGCTGCCCCGGGCACAAGCCGAGGCCCGTATCGAAGAACTGTTGGTGCGCTTTCGCCTGGAGCGCTTTGCCTCTTCCCTCATCGAAACCTACTCCCACGGCATGCGGCAAAAACTCTCCCTGGCCCTAAGCCTGCTGCACAGCCCCCCAGCCCTCATCCTGGACGAGCCCATGGTGGGCCTCGATCCGCACGCCTCGAGGCTGGTCAAAGACCTGCTGCGCGACTACTCCAAAGATGGGCGGGCCGTGCTCTACGCCACCCACCAGCTCCACCTAGCCGAGCAGGTAGCTGACCGGGTGGCCCTGGTGCACCGAGGTCGCCTGCTGGCCTTGGGAAAGCCCCAGGAGCTTCTGCGCCAGCACGAAAGCCGCGACTTGGAAGAGTTCTTCCTACGCCTTACCGAAGAAGCCCACCCTCTGCCAGCCTGAGGGCCCCTTCGTATTCCTTCTGGGAAGTTTTCCCGCTAATATACTGGGGTTATGCGCGTTATTGTGATTGGTGCCAGGGCAAGTCTACTGGCCCAAGCCCAGACCCGCTGGGTGGTGGAACGCTTGAAGGAGAACTGGCCCGAAACCGAGTTCAAAATACGCACCATACAGGCTAAACACGCCTCTGAACAAAGCGCGGCCGAGGCCCTGCGGGAAGCTCTGAGCCAACGGCAGATTGACATCGCAGTCTACTCTTTGAAATACCTGCCCACCCAGGAGGTACCCGGAATCCATCTGGTCGCCGTCCCCAAGCGGGTCGAGCCTCGCGAAGCCTTGGTAGGCCGTAGCAGCAAACGCCTAGAAGACCTGCCCAAAGGGGCCATGGTCGGGGTGAACAGCCTGCGGCGCAAGGCCCAGCTTCTGGCCTACCGCCCCGACCTAAACCCCTGCCCCCTCGAGGGCGACGTGGATGACCGCCTAAGTGCTATCGGCACCGGTGAGTTCGACGCGGTCATCATGGGTGCGGCCAGCCTGCTGCGGCTCGATCTGCGCAACCGCATCGACCAGCTCATTGATCCCGAGGTGATGCTGCCAGCGCCGGGCCAGGGGGCCTTGGGCCTAGAGGTACGCCGAGGCGACGACTGGGCCGAAGAGCTGGCCTATAGCCTCAACCATCGCCCCTCTTTTGTCCGGGTGACGGCGGAACGGGCCTTCCTGCGGGCCTTGGATGCAGGCGACGAGTGCCCTGCTGCTGCTTTGGCCACCCTCCAGGACGACGATACCCTGGTGCTGCAAGGGCTCGTCAGCTCGCCCGATGGCCGCGAGCTGATCCGGGCCGAGATAGAAGGGGATGCGGAAGAGGCCGCCGAGCTGGGCCTCGAGCTGGCTCAGGACCTGCTGGCCGAGGGCGGGCGGGAACTTCTGGGGGCTGTACCGATCCAGTAAGGAGGCCACTCAGCTTACGATTGGCCTGGCCTTCTGGGTTTAGACTTAAAACCTGCCGGGCTGGGTCTACCACCCCCCCGAGGCTCATACGGATGGGAATGAAGCGTTTGACCAAGCAACGCCGGGCTGTTCTCGAGGTGATCCGCCAGGCCAAAGGCCATCACCCCGACGCGGCCTGGGTGTATGCCGAGGTGCGCAAGCGGGTACCCCACATCAGCCTGGGCACGGTCTACCGTACTCTAGACGTTCTGGTCGAGGAAGGCTACCTGCTGCCCCTCTCCCGCCCCGGCGAGGCCCTGCGCTACGAGGCTAACCTGGATGGGCATCTGCACATGCTCTGCCGCCACTGCCACGAGTACTTCGACATCGTGCACCCCTTGCCCGACCTGGTGAGCGAGGTCAGGGCCAAGTACCCCGAGCTAACCATCGAACGGGTTCAGGTGGAGTACCAGGGCCTCTGCCCCCGCTGCCAGGAAAAACACCCCCGTGATACCGAGTCGTCGGTTGGCCAAACCCCTCACATCTGAGCAAAAAGAACACGGGCATCCCCATACCAAAGATGCCCGTGTGAGGCTGTGATTACAGCCCGGCCCCCTTTTCGATGTGGGCCGAGACCTCCCCGGTCTCCTCAGCCTCACGGCGTAGGATAGCGGCTTTGATGCGCTTAAGGGTGGTGACCTCCTCCAAAGCGCGTTGGTCGAGGGTATCGGTGATGAACTTAATCTGCTCGTTGATTTCGGGAATGGAAATCTGCTCCAGGGCGTTCACCCGGCGGTTGGTCTTCTTGATCTCCTCACCGATTTTGCGCAAGCGGTTTTCGGTGTTGGCCACCGCCACAATGGCCTCAGCCAGCCGGCGGAAGGCCGCCGCGGCCTCGAGGGTCTTGGCCCCTACCCCGATGGGGCTAAAGGAAAGCGCCCCGCGGCCCTCAGGGGCTACAATACGGGGTACCTTGACCCCATAGAGGCTCTGTACCTCCAGGCTCACCTCGAGGGCGGTCCCAGAGAGCGACTCCACCGCCTCGGGGCTATCGAAGGCCTTGGCGATCAGCAGGCTAAAGTAGGCGTCCTTGGCCGCGTTGTTTAGGGCCTCCCTGGCCTTCAAGGAGTCTTGCACCAGGGCAAAAAACTCCCCGATTAGGGCGTCCCGCTTGTTTTTCAAAAGCTCCACCCCCTGCAGGGCCAGGCGCTTCTGGTCGCGCTTGGCCAGCAGGGTAGAGCGTGTGGGTGAGACAGGTTCAGCCATTGGCACCTCCGGTAGGGTGCGTGCCGAAGACTAAGGGCCTTGGCCTTCGGCCTGCACCATCCTTACGCCCCCACCAACTCCTCCAACTTGCCCGTCTTCTGGTGGTACTGCTCGATGTACTCGCGTCGAATACGCTTGAGCTCGGAAGCGGGGAAGTCGGCCAGGAGGGCCCAACCAATGTTCAGGCTCTCCTCGATGGAGCGCTCCTTCTGGCCCTGATTGATGAACTTCTGCTCGAAGTTGGCGGCGAAGCGCAGGTACTTCTTGTCCATCTAGGTGATGGCCACTAGCCGGCGCAGGTTCACCCCCCGGGCGTAGGCGCTGAAGAGCTGGTCGGCCAGCTCCTTGTGGTCGGCGCGGGTCTTGCCCTTGCCGATACCGTTGTTCATCAAGCGGGAAAGCGAGGGCTGCACGTTGATGGGCGGGAAGATACCCTGCTGCGCCAGGTCGCGGGCGATGAAAATCTGCCCTTCGGTGATGTAGCCGGTGAGGTCGGGGATGGGGTGGGTAATATCGTCACCGGGCATCGAGAGGATGGGAATCTGGGTCACCGACCCCTTCTTGCCGTGCACTACCCCCGCGCGCTCGTAAATCGAGGCCAGGTCGGTGTACATGTAACCGGGGTAGCCCCGCCGTCCTGGGATCTCCTCACGGGCCCCACCGATCTCGCGCAGGGCCTCGCAGTAGTTGGTCATGTCGGTTAGGATGACCAGCACGTGGTAGTCGTGCTCAAAGGCCAGGTACTCAGCCGCGGTGAGGGCCATGCGGGGGGTCAACAGGCGTTCCACGGTGGGGTCATCGGCCTTGTTCAAAAACAGCACCGAGCGAGAAAGGGCCCCGGTGCGTTCGAACTCCTGCATGAAGTAGGAGACCTCGCGCTGGGTAATGCCCATGGCCGCAAAGACCACCGCGAAGCCCTCGCCCTCCCCTAGCACCTTAGCCTGGCGGGCAATCTGGGCCGCCAGCTCGTTGTGGGGCAGACCCGAGGCCGAGAAGATAGGTAGCTTCTGGCCCCGCACCAGGGTCATGTTAACGTCAATGGCGCTGATGCCGGTCTGGATGAACTCCTCAGGCTTCTCCCGAGCCACCGGGTTGATGGGCGCCCCGTTGATGGGCAGGCGCTTGTCGGCCACCACCGGGGGCAGACCGTCGATGGGCCGGCCAATCCCGTTGAAGACCCGGCCCACCATCTCCTTGGAAACCCCCAGGCGGGCCACGTCCTCGACCAGCGAAACCGTGGTCCTATCGAGGTTCAACCCCGAGGTCTCCTCAAAAACCTGCAGCACGGTGTACTGGTCAGAGACCTCAATCACCTGGCCGCCGCGGATACGCCCCGTACCATCGTCGATGTTCACGATGGCCCCATAGGCCAAGTCAGCGGCCCCTTCCAGGAACAAAAGCGGCCCCGAGACGTAAGTTACGGCGTTATACTCCTTCTTTAGCATCTCTACCTCCTTACGCCTTCACCGCCCCCAAAAACGCGGTCTTGATCATCTGGTCGAACTCGGCTTTGTAAGCAGGGAACTCGGCCTCGGGTACGTAGCGGGCCCGCCCGATCTTCTCGATCACCGGATCGGAGAGAATGTCGGCGATGGTGGCCCCTTTGGCCAGCGCCACCTCGCCCTGTTTGTAGGCTGCGATGATCATCTGCATAATGCCGTAGGCTTTAGCCATCGAGCAGGAGGCGTCGACCGGGTCAAAGCCGTTTTGCTGTAGGAAGTCTTCCCGAGCAATGCGGCCAATCTCCAGCACCAGCCGTTCGGCGTCTTGCAGGGCATCGGGGCCCACCAGCTGCACCACCTGTTGCAGCTCGGCCTCGCGCTGCAGGAAGGTGATGATCTGGGTGCGCACCTCCGGGTAGTCGGGGGCCACGTTCTGGCGGTACCAGGGCTCCAGAATGTTCAAGAAGAGCGAATAGGAGCGGGCCCAGTTGATGGCGGGGAAGTGGCGGGCCCGGGCCAGCTGGGCATCCAGCGCCCAGAAGCCCCCGGTGATGCGCAGGGTGGACTGGGTCACCGGCTCGGAGAAGTCGCCACCTGCGGGCGAGACCGCCCCAATCACCGAGACCGCTCCCTGTTCACCGGCCAGGGTGATCACCTTACCGGCCCGCTCGTAGAAGCTGGACAAGCGGGAGGCCAGGTAGGGCGGGTAGCCCTCCTCGGCGGGCATCTCCTCCAGGCGGCTGGCGATCTCGCGCAGGGCCTCGGCCCAACGGCTGGTGGAGTCGGCCATCAGGGAGACCTTGTAGCCCTGGTCGCGGAAGTACTCCGCCAGGGTAATCCCGGTATAGAGGCTGGCCTCACGCGCGGCCACCGGCATGTTGGAAGTGTTGGCCACCAGGATGGTGCGCTCCATCAGGGGCCGACCGGTCTGAGGGTCTTCGAGTTCGGGGAACTCTACCAGTACATCGGTCATCTCGTTGCCACGCTCGCCGCAGCCCACGTAGACCACAATGTTGGCATCACCAAACTTGGCGATGGACTGCTGGGTTACGGTCTTACCCGAGCCGAAGGGGCCAGGAATGGCGGCGGTACCCCCCGCCGCCAGCGGGAAAAGCACATCCAGGATGCGCATCCCGGTCAGGAAGGGCTCGTTGGGGTCGAGCTTCTTACGGAAGGGGCGAGGCTTGCGTACCGGCCAGTAGTGGGCCAGGCGCAGCTTGGTACCGTCCTCGAGCTCAGCGATGGTATCGTCGATGGTGTACTGGCCTGGCCCCACAATGCTCTTGATGCGGCCCGACTTGTCGGGGGGAACCAGGATTTTGTGGGTGAAGCTGAACTCGGGCACCGTGCCCAAAATATCCCCGCCCGAAACCTCGTCCCCTACCTTCTTCATAGGGGTGAAGTCCCACTTCTTGCTGCGGTCAAGCGAGGAGACCTCAATCCCCCGGGAGATGAAGATGCCCGAGGCGGCCATGATCTTGTCCAGGGGGCGCAGAATGCCATCGAAGATGCCATTGAGAAGCCCTGGCCCCAGCTCCAGGGCCAAAGGCAGCCCGGTGCTCACCACCGGCTCGCCCACCTTCAACCCGTTGGTGTCCTCATAGACCTGGATAAAGCAGGTGTTACCATCCAGTCGGATGATCTCTCCTACCAGTTTTTCATGACCGACGCGCACGATGTCATACATCTTGGCGCCTTCAAGGTTCTCAGCAATGACCGCTGGACCTGCTATCTTTTTGATCGTTCCCACGTCTCCTCCTCTGGAGGTTTGGCAGTAAGGGTAGGGGTGGGTTACCCCTTATAGTTTTATATCGAAGCCAATGGTCTGGCGCACCAGCTGGCGCATGTAGGCCTTAGGATCGCCCCCTCCGCTAAAGACCTCGAGCAGGTTGGGCAAGGAGAGGAGCACTGGGGCGCTGCGTCCCCGCATCACCCGCTCAGCCACCTTGTTGGGATCGGGCAGCAAACGCTCGTCCACCGCCACCAGGGCATACTGGTTGGACTCGATCATCTCCAAAAGCCTGCGTGCGGCCTCCTGGGGGGTGGCCACCACCGCCTCGAGGCCGGCCATGCGGTAGCCGGCAGCCGTTTCCCCATCGGTCAGAACGCCGATTTTCACGCGACCTCCTTGGCCACCGCGTCCGCAGGCAGATTGAAGTAGGCCCGGCGGGCCAGTAAGCGGATGCGGCTGGCTTCCCACAGCTTGCGCTGAATATAGTCCAGCACCAACCCACCCCCCAGGCTATCGGTGGCCCCGCTAGCGGCTTTATCCAGCAGGATACGGCGCAGGGCGCGCTCGAGTTCGCCCAGGGTACGCGCGCTGGCTGCGGGGGCCAGAGGGGTACCGCTCAGCGCGTCCATAGCGGCCAGGTCTCCTGCCGCCACCCGTCCAAAGACCACCCGGCTAAGGTGTTTGCCCCCGGGCACAAAGTAGCCATCTAGGTTAGCCTCACCCGCCCCCAAAGCCCGCAGCTTGAAGGCAGTGGCCAGGTTGGTGGCGTCTACCTCGAGGGCGAAGTAGGCCGCCACATGGGGCTGGCGCAGGCGCTTGGCCTTCTCGAAGCAAGCTGCGAAAAACTCGCGGTCGAGGGCCACCTCGAGGGCCAGCAGGTCGGGGCTACCCGCCACCGCCTGGCGCAAGGCTTTGGCCAGGGGATGGCCCGGTAGCTGCAGTAGCTGGGCCACGCTGGCGGCGTCGGGGGCTTGGAGCATGGCGTTCAAAAGCGGCTCCTTGAAGGTTCCACCCAACAGGCCCGCCTTGATCTCCTCCGGGGTCTTGCCCATGGCCTTGCCGCGTAAAATGGCCTTCAGGTTGACCAGGTCGGCCCACAGCAAGGGCAGGCGCACCAGCTCGCGCAACTCGCCCGAGACCAGAGTGGGCAGATCGTGCACCGTGCGGGCCAGGTGGTTGGCCACTGCCCGATCCACATCGGCCAGGGTATCGCCCACCAAGTCGGCCCCATAAACGGTCTCGGAGAGCATGCGCAAAAACTCGGGGAAGGACTGGTTTAGGGCCTGCTGGAAAAAAGGCTCTGGAACCATCTGGCTCCGCCTGGAGCGCACCCGGGCGTTCAGGTAGGCAAAGGTATTTCGTGTCAGCACCTAACCCTCCCGTTATTTCTTCCTTGGGGAAGCGCCGCAACGCTTCCCCACAGGGTACTTAGCCCCAAAGGGCCCCAGCAGCCTTGGCCGAAAGCGCATCCCAGGCCCGCTCGAGGCGCTCGGAGAGGGCATTCTGCACAAAGGCCCGCCCTCCTTCGGCTACCAGCCGCACCCCATCGCGGATGGCTTCATCGGTCCTGAGCTCTAGTCCCTTGCGCTGGGCCCAGTCGCCGAGCAAGGTCGCATGGGCTGGGTTGACCAAGACCGACTCGGCCTTACCGATGCCCTGGAGGGCCTCCTCGGCCAGCTTTTGCAGGATAGCGCCAAATTCGGGCTGGGCAGCTAGGGCCTGCAAGCGCCGCAAAACCTCGGCCCGCACCTGCTCCATAACCCGGCCCTTGGCGGCAATCCGGGTCTGGCTCAGCAGCAGCTCAGCTGCGCTCTGTGCGCGCCGCAAGGCAGCCGTACGCTCGGCCTCGAGCTGCCGCTCCTTGCTGGCCTTGAGGGCCTCGGCCTTAGCCCGAGCCTCTTCCACGATGGCCCTAGCCTTGCTCTCGGCCTCGGCAACCACGGCGGCAATTTCGGCAGCCACCTCGTTTTGCAGAATATCTTCCAGTTTCGACATGGGGCTCCTTTGCGAGCCAGGCTAGTTGATGAGGAAGGAGAAGGCCAGACCGAAGATGGCCAGGGTCTCAGGAATCAGGAAGAAGATCAGGGCTGTACCGAAGTTGCGGCGGTCTTCGGCCACCGCACCCACGGCCGCCGCCCCGATGGCGCTTTGGGCCATACCGGTACCCAGCAAGCCCAGACCGATGGCCAGCCCCTTGCCGATGGCAGCAAAGGAAGCTCCTCCCGCCGCAGCCTCCTCAGCGGCAAAGGCCACGGTGGCTAGAACGACGATGGCGATGATCAACAGGGTTTTGGTCAGCTTTACGTTCTTCATGGGTTTTCTCCTTTGAGGTTCCACGTGCCTCCGGCACATCATGGACTATTTGCTTAGGCGTTTTCCGACTTAACTGACTTGAACGGCTTATAGGGCCGGCCGCTCTCCTCGAAGAAGCCAAAGTTGGTCGAGAACTCGATCCACAAGAGACGGATGGGCTGGATCACGTGCCCCAGGGTGGTGATGACGATGATAGCCAGAATCAGAATAAGGCCTACCACAAAGCCCAGCACCCCTCCGATGAAGCCGAAGCGCTCGGCGAGGCCGAAGCCCACCTGATTGGCCAAACTGGCCAGCACCCCACCGGCCACCCCTACCGCATACAAACGGATGTAGCTGAGAATCTGCCCGCCCTTGCCCGGCAGCTCGGCGATCATCAGCACCTCACGGGACAGGGCTACCCCCACCAGGAAGAGGAGCAGACCCACCCCAAAGATCAGGTTGAGGATAGGCAGGTTGGCCTGGGTGAGGAAGTTGTAGGCAAAGGCCACCAAGCCCACCAGGCCCGAGAAGTAGCCGAACCCCTCCCAGAAGTGCTTCATATGCCCGTGGGCCAGGCCCAGGCGCATGCGCAGGAAGAAAGCGTAGAGCACCTGGAAGACCCCAAACAGGATGGCGAAGACCATCAGCCCGTTGGCGGTCTGGGCGAAGTCCAGGCGGTTGATGAGGATGGGGATTAGGCCGCTGCCGCCGTGGTTGGGGTCGTAGAAAATGGTTCCACCCCCTGGGAGCACTTTGAGTTTTTCCAAGAAAGTACCGAAAAACTCCCCGTACAGCACGCCCCAAAACATAGCCCAGCCGGCCATCCACTTACCGATGGAGGCCAGCTTGCCCAGTACATCCGGACCAAAGGCAGCCCCTAGGAAGTCAATGCGCAAGGTCTCGCCCCGGCGGGACTTTCCCGCCAGCCACTGCGCGACCAGCAAGAACAAAAGCCCGATCCCAATATCCCCCACCACAATCCCGAAAAACAGAGGGAAGAAGACCGCAATCATCCGGGTGGGGTCATACCCCCCGTAGGCCGGGGTGTTGAGGAAGCTGTGCATAAGCTCGAAGGGTCTGGCCCAGGCCGGGTTATCCAGGGTGACCGGCACCTGGTGCCCCTCCTGGTGCTCGTCTACCGGTTCGAAGGTGTAGACCACCTGGTTACGAAGGCGGCTCAGGGCCTCCTCCACCCGGGCTTTGGCCTTCTGCGGCACCCAGCCCATCAAGGCCACCCCGTACTTACCCGCGGCCATATCCGCCGCAGTACGGTAGCGAGCCACCTCGTCCTTGCCTCGAGCCCACAAGGCCCGCAAGACCCCCTCGGACTCCCGCGCCAGCCGGGCGATCTCTTCTCGGATACCCAGTAGCTCCTCGGGGGCCAGGCGGGCGCGCTCCTTCATGCGGGCGCTGGCCTGGGCCAAGGGCATCTGGCCATAGGCCCCAGGAAAGCGCAGCTCGGCTAAGCCTAGGCGGGAAAGGGTTGAGCGGGCCACCTCGAGCTCGCCTCGACGCACCACCACCGCTGCCGCCACCTGATGGCCTAGGGGCTCAGCCTCCAGGATGAAGCGATCCTCCAAAGCCTGCTGCAACGCCGCGCGCACCCCCTCCAGCTCCTCGGGTTTGACCACCAGAAAGGGAATCACCGCCAGCCAGGGGCTCTGATCCAACCCCTGCACCAGCCCGGCCAGGCTCTCGGCGGCCTTGCCAAAGAGTTCGATGGTCTGAATTTCCTCCTCGAGGGCGGCCCGCTCCTTGCCCAGCACCTCAGCCCGGGCCGCGATGGGTCTTAGGGTAACCTCGGCCTCTTCCAAAGTACCCTCGAAGAGCTTTTCTCCCGGGCCTACAGCCCGGCCAGCCACCAAAAGGGCCTGCTCGGCCTGCGACACCACAGCCTCCCAACGTTTTAGTTCAGCCTCCTCCGCCGGCGAAAGGCGGTACTCTTCCAACTCGTCGGGGCGCAAAGGGTCGATGTGCACTACTCCGGCCTGCTGCAGCTCCCGCAAAAGCTCCCGGGCCAGCCGCTTGGGGCCAGCCACAATCAGCTTCTCCATCGGGGCTATCAAGGCAGTACCTCCCGCAACACCACCTCTACCGCCTCAGCTAGCCGAGCCGCCGACCCTTCCGCGATAGCCTGGGCCTCCGCTTCGGCTTTGGCCTTGGCCTCGCTTTCGATCTGGGCTACAGCCTCGGCAATCTGCCTGCGGAAGAGGGTTTCCATCTCCCGCGTAGCTTGCTCGGCTTCGGCCAGAATCTGGGCCGCCTGGGCCTCGGCTTCTTTGACCTTGGCCAAAGCAGCCTGCCTGGCCTCCTCGAGCTGCCGGGCTAGGGCCTGCTCGCGCTCAGCAAGGCTTTTAATAAGTCCTGATCCTGCCACACTCCCTCCCTTCTCGACGCCGCTACACGTTGGTACATCCTAAAAGCGAGCAAGTGAAAACTTGCTCAAACTGAACCCCAAGAATCATAGCGACTTCTCAGGATTCGTGTCAACGCGAAACAGCATACTATAAAGGGCGAATATGGCTTTACCAAAGAAAAGGGGTGTTTTGGCGATGGTTTACGAAACAAAACAAGAACAAATGGCTCTGTTTGGAAAATATTCATATACAGGCAAGCGAGGGGTATTGTGTAGACTCTTGAGGTGAAGATACACGTCTCTCCTAAAGGGGCTGCCCGGCTCCTGGCCCGCCACCCCTGGGTGTACAAAAGCGATGTGCTCGAGGGGCCCTCCAGCCCCGGCCTCTACCCCGTTCAGGCGGGCAAAAAGACCCTGGGATTGGCCCTGTACAACCCTGCCTCCGAGATCACCGTGCGGGCCTTTAGTTTCGCCGAGGCCTCCAACCCCCTGGAGGTACTGCTGGGGAACCTACGCCAAGCCCTGCGCCAGCGCCAGGCCGCTCTGGCCCAAGATCCCGAGGGGGGCTACCGTCTGGTGCACGCCGAGGGCGATCTGCTGCCCGGCCTGGTGCTCGACTACTACGCTGGACACGGGGTCTTACAGGTGGGTTCGGCGGCCTTGGAGCCCCTGATGCCCCAGCTGGTTGAGGTCATCCAAGAGGAAGTGCCCCTGCAAAGCCTGCTAGCCAAAAACGACCAAAAGTCCCGGCTTCTAGAGGGGCTACCCCTGGAGGTTCGGGTGCTCCAGGGAGCCGTGCCCGAGAAGGTGGTGGTGCAGGAGGGGGCCATCCGCTACCAGGTAGAGCTTTACCAGGGCCAGAAGACCGGGGCCTTTTTGGATCAGCGCGACAACCGCCTGCGCATGGAAGGTTTTCAGGGCCAATCGGCCCTCGACGCGTTCAGCTACCACGGCTCGTTTGCCCTGCACTTGGCCCGGGGCTTCACCCAGGTCATCGCGGTAGATAGCTCTGCCGCCGCCCTAGAACGTGCCCAGGAAAACGCCCAGCTCAACGGCTTCAGCAACCTCACCTTCCAGGAGGCCAACGCCTTCGATTTTCTGCGGGAGGAAGAGCGACGCCGGGCCCGTTACAACCTGATCGTGCTCGACCCTCCGGCCTTCGCCAAAAGCAAGCGCGACCTCGAGCGCGCCTACGCCGCCTACAAAGAAATCAACCTGCGGGCTTTGAAGCTCCTAGGGCGCGGGGGCATCCTGGCCACCGCCTCTTGTAGCCACCACCTAAGCGAGCCCCTCTTCTACCAGATGCTCACCGAGGCTGCCGCCGATGCCCAGCGCACGGTAAGGGTTCTGGAGAAGCGCGGCCAGGGCTGGGATCATCCGGTTTTGCTCAACGTGCCCGAGACCCACTACCTGAAGTTTGCCCTACTACAAGTGCTGTAAGGCTACCAAGCCCCCTGGCTTTGGCACTCGGTATAGAGGGGGCAGTCTTGGCAGCGTGGCTTACGTGCAGTACAGCGGTAGCGGCCAAACAGGATAAGGGCATGGTGGACAAAAACCCACTTTTCCCGAGGGAAAAGCTTTTCTAGGTCGGCTCCGATTTTCTCCGGGGTTTTCTCCTGGGAAAGCCCCAGGCGGTGGGCCAGGCGGGTCAGATGAGTGTCCACCGCAATCCCCGGTATGCCAAAGGCGGCCCCCAGCACCACCGTGGCGGTCTTCCAGCCCACCCCGGGTAGGGCCTGTAGCTGGGCTTTATCGGTGGGTACCTGGCCACCGTGCTTTTCCACTAGCTGCCGGGCTAGCTGCACGATGTTCCGGGCTTTACTGCGGTATAGCCCGATGGTTTTGATGTAGGGCTCGACCTCCTCGGGAGTGGCCCGGGCCAAGGCCTGGGGGTCGGGGTAGCGGGCAAAGAGGGCCGGAGTGGCTTTGTTCACCGCGGCATCCGTGGCCTGGGCCGAGAGCACGGTGGCAATCAGCAGCTCAAAGGGATTGCGGTGAAAAAGCTCGGTGGCCGCCTGAGGATAAAGGACCTCCATCACCTCTAGCACCCTAAGCGCCCGCTTTTTTCTAGCCTGCAAGGAAAAAGGCCGGCTCTGCTTGCGGGCCGCTTTGGGCTTTGATCCTTTGACCTCCGCTTTGGCCATGGCTCAATAGGCCTTGGCAAAGAGAAGCCGCTTGCCGTAGGCGCTGGGCTTACCACAGCGCACGCACTGCCCTTGGGCCTCGGGCTCGTCGTAGGGAATGCAGCGGGTGGTGGCGGTGGTCTCCGCTTTAATCTGCTTCTCGCAGGCTGCCTCGCCACAGTGGAAGGCCTTGACAAAGCCCTGCTCCACCTTCTCCTTGAAGGCCTCGTAGCTGTCTACCTCCCAGGTGTGCGCATCGCGGAAGGCCAGCGCCCGCTGGTAAAGCTGTTGTTGGAAGGCCTCGAGGCGAGCCGGGATAAGCTCGGGTAGGGCAGACACCCCTACGGTCTCCTTGCCCCCCAGTCGGCTGGCCAGCACCGCGGTTTTGGCCTCCACGTCGCGCGGCCCCACCTCGAGGCGCAGCGGTACCCCTTTCAGCTCCCACTCGTTGAACTTATAACCAGGACTGTACTGGTCGCGATCGTCCAAGAAGACCCGGATACCCACGGCCTTTAGGGTATGGGCCAGTTCCACCGCCGCAGGCAGCACCACCTCGCGGGTGTCGGCCTTGTAGATCGGGACAATTACCACCTGCACCGGGGCCAGCCGGGGGGGTAGAATCAGGCCCTTGTCGTCGCCGTGGGTCATCACGATGGCCCCCACCACCCGCGTCGTAAAGCCCCAGGAAGTGGTGTGCACGTACTTGTTCTGCTGGTCTTTGTCTTGAAACTGGATATCGAAGGCCCTGGCGAAGTTGGTGCCCAGGTAGTGCGAGGTGCACGACTGCAAAGCCTTGCCGTCGCGCATCATGGCCTCGTAGCTGATGGAGTAGACTGCCCCAGCGAACTTCTCTGATTCGGTCTTAAGACCTTCCCAACCGGGAATGGCGCACCACTCGCGCAGCACCGTGGCATAGACCCCGGCCATGCGCCGGGCTTCCTCCTCGGCCTCCTCCTGGGTGGCGTGAGCGGTATGGCCCTCCTGCCACAAAAACTCGGTGGTGCGCAGGAAGAGCTTGGTGCGCAGCTCCCAACGCACCACGCTGTTCCACTGGTTCAGGAGTTGGGGTAGGTCGCGGTAGGTGCGAATCCACCTAGACCACATGTAGCCGATGATGGTCTCGGAGGTCGGGCGCACCGCCAGCGGCTCTTCCAGGGTTTCACCGCCAGCCTGGGTCACCACCGCCAGCTCGGGGGAAAAACCCTCCACGTGCTCGGCTTCCTTCTGCAGGAAGCTCATGGGGATGAATAGGGGAAAGTAGCAGTTTTGGTGGCCCGTCTCTTTGAACATGCGGTCGAGTTCACGCTGGATGTTCTCCCAGATGGCGTACCCATAGGGCTTGACCACCATGGTGCCGCGCACCGGGCCGTAGTCCACCAGGTCGGCCTTGAGTACCACTTCGTTGTACCACTCGTTGAAATCTTGGGATTGCGGAACCAAGCCTTTGTCCTTCGCCATACCGACCCATCATAGCCGATGGCCCGCCCAGACTCACCCGTTTGGGCCAATCCTGATGGGTAACGCTAGGAAACGTCCAAGTAACTTTTTCACGTTACCACCAAGCTTCCTTGATGGTTCTATGATGTGGGCGTCTTTTGGACAAAAAGGTGAAGGGGGGTGAGAGGAAAATAATCCTTGGCTTTAAAAAGGTACTTCTACACTAGCTTCAAAAACTAGCGGTCTCAAAACGCAGGAGCAACTATGCGGAAATATCTTGCCTTACTAGGTTTAGCAGCCTTCCTGGCAGCCTGTGGGAACAAAACAGGTAGCCAGCCCAACCTCGAGGTCATTGCCAGCCTGCCCCCTCAGACCACCGTCGGCAGTATGGTGGATGAAACCCCCACCCGCTGGTTTGTAGAGCTATCGGGCGGGGCTCAAAGCGATGGCGTTAGTCTGCAAAGCATCCAGGCTCAGCATGCTGCCTTCCGTCAGGCTGCCCAAGCCGCAGGGGTCAAAATCCTCTTCGCTTACACCGACCTCTTCAACGGCTTCTCGGTAGAAGTGGCTAGCAATAACCGCAAGCTGCTGTACACCCTACCAGGGGTGGAGGGTGTCTACCCCATTGGCACCTATCGGTTGCCACCCCGTGAGGTTGCCAACCCCGACCTGGACTCCGCACTCACCCAGACCGGGGCTGATATCGCCCAAAACGACCTGGGTCTGACCGGGCGGGGCGTTAAGGTGGGCATCATCGACAGCGGCATCGACCTGCAGCACCCCGCCTTTGCAGGGCGCATCGTGGATGGCTATGACTTTGTAGGAGACGATTACGACGCCTCCGACCCAGCCAAATCCACCCCGGTACCCGACCCCAACCCCGACGACTGCGACGGTCACGGCACCCACGTAGCGGGCATCGTGGGGGGCAAAGACAGTCAGATTACCGGGGTAGCCCCGGGGGTGCTGCTTGGGGCCTACAAGGTGTTCGGCTGCGAGGGCTCCACCAGCGACGACGTAATCCTGGCAGCTCTCGAGCGAGCCGAGAGCATGGGCATGGACGTGGTCAACATGAGCCTGGGCTCACCTTTCGGCTGGAGCGTGTTGGGCAAGGCCCTCACCAAGATGGTCAAGCGTGGCACGGTGGTGGTGGCCTCGGCGGGCAACAACGGCAACCTGGGCCTTTTTGCCACCGGTGACCCCGCTGCCACCGAAGGGGTTATCAGCGTAGCCTCCTTCGACAATATCGCCGTGAATGCGCAAAAAGCCATTGTGAATGCCACCGGGGCCCCTTTGGGCTACCTGGTGCTGGGCGGGGCTGAGGCTCCCCCCACCAGCGGCCAAAGCGCCGAGGTGGTTTGGATTGGCCGGGCCTGCAACGTCGATGCCTTGCTGGCCGACCCCACGGGCAAGGTGGCCCTTATTGAGCGTGGTGCCTGCACTTTCAACGAGAAGTACCAGCGGGCGATCAGTGCCGGTGCGGTAGGGGTCATCATCCACAACAACGCCCCCGGCCTGTTTGCCGGCGGTGGCGTGACCGGAGTAGCCGGTAAGTTTGGCATTAGTATCTCCCAGGCCGATGGGCTAGCTCTGCGGGCCCTGAGTACCCCCACCACCCTGACCTGGACCTCCGAGACCACCGCTGTGGCCAACCCTACAGCGAACCTCATCTCTAGCTTTAGCTCCTGGGGTCTGAGTCAGGACCTCGAGCTCAAGCCTGACCTGGGTGCTCCCGGCGGCCTGATTCGTTCGGCGGTACCGCTGGAGCAGGGCGGCTACGCCATCCTGAGCGGTACTTCCATGTCGGCGCCTCACGTGGCCGGTGCGGTAGCGTTATTGCTGGAGGGGAACCCGGCCTTCTGGCGGCAACAGCGGCCCAGCGAGGTACGCAAGTACCTGCAAAACACTGCCATGCCCAAGGCCTTTGCTCTGGCCCCAAGCAGTGGCCTACCCGAAACCAGCTACCGCCAAGGAGCTGGCATGATCGACATCGTGGCGGCAGTGCAGAACCGAGTGACCGTAACCCCCTCGGCCATCTCCTTCGCGGCCAAGGCCGGTGCCCATACCGAGCGGCTGGTGCTGAAAAACCGTAGCAATGCCCCACTTATCTACAAACCGGTGCACCTGCCAGGGCCTGCCGCCTTTGGCAGTATCCACGCCCCGAGCTTTGCCATCGCTTCGGCCACGGTCAGCTTCAGCCACTCGCAAATCACTGTGCCGGCTCGGGGCGAGGCCGTCCTGAGCGTGACCATCACTCCTCCCGCCAGTCTACCCAACAAGGGGCTCTACGGCGGCTACATCCAGCTCGAGCCGGTAGGGGCTGGCCTGAAGCTCAACGTGCCCTATGTGGGCATGCAAGGCGGCTATCAGGCTATTCAGATTCTCACCCCGACCGCATTTGGCTTCCCTTTGTTGGCCAAGCTAAATGCCGCAGGCACCGGCTACGAGGTTCTGCCCAGCGGCGGCACCTTCAGCCTACAGGGTAACGACCTGCCCTACCTCCTGGTGCACTTCGAGCACGGCGCTCGGGTTTACGAGGTGGTCATTCTCAACGCTGCCACCAACACCCCCATCCACCCCAAGTACAGCCGGGCCGACTACGCCGAGTACACCCCGCGCAACACCAGCGCCAACGGTTTCTTTGCGATTCCCTGGGACGGTACCCGTATTAGCAAGTACGCCAAGGAGGACGTCTACGGCAATAAAATTCCTGTGCCTGCCGAGTTCCAGGCTGTACCCAATGGCCAGTACAAGCTGCAGATTCGGGTGCTGAAGCCTACCGGCAAGATGTCCAACCCAGCTGACTGGGAAAGCTGGACCTCGCCGATTATCACCATCGCCCGGCCCTAACCCCCAGGCCGACCTGAAAGACCCGCTTCGGCGGGTCTTTTTTCGTATGCTATGGGCAGATGGAACTGCGCGGCCCCCGCATCCGGCTCCGGCCCCCTCGCCCAGAGGACACCTCGGCCCTGTTTGCCCTGATGTCCGACCCGGAGCTGGCCCCCTTCGTCTATTGGGAGCCCCACCAGGACCCCCACCAGACCTACCAATACCTCGAGCACCTGCAAGCCAAGGAGGGCTTTTTCGTCATCGAGGCGGGAGACCAGCCCGCAGGCGTCATTGGGCTGCACCTGGACTGGGCCAACAAGCTGGGCGAGACCGAGACCTGGCTGGGGCGACCCTACTGGGGCAAGGGCCTCAACACCGAGGCCAAGGTGGTGCTCTTCGACTACGCTTTTGGGCCCTGGGATCTGCGCCGCATCCAGGCTATCGCCCATGTGCACAACCCCCGCTCGCAGCGGGCACTGGAGAAGCTGGGCTTCCAGCGCGAAGGTCTGCTGCGCCGCTGGCGCTGGATTCGCGGGGAGCCGTGGGACTTCTATATGTACAGCCTGCTGCCGGAGGAGTGGATGTCGAGCCGCCCACCGATTTTTTACTAACAGCAGCGCTGGTTCTAGCGGGAAGGGTAAACTAATCCGGCTATGGACATGCTCCCTATCCTCGAGGAACTATCGCAACAAACCCCTTCCAAAATTCTGCTGGTGGTGCTGGACGGCGTAGGGGGCCTGCCCCAAGCACCCGGCGGCCCCACCGAGCTAGCCGCGGCCTACACCCCCCACCTCGATGCGCTGGCCAAGCAAAGCGCTTTGGGACTGCTCACCCCGGTCTACCCTGGCCTGGCCCCCGGCTCTGGCCCCGGCCATCTCTCGCTTTTTGGCTACGACCCCTTCAGGTATCTGGTTGGGCGGGGGGCGCTCTCGGCCATCGGGATTGGGGCCGACTTCCAGGACGGCGATGTGGCCGTGCGGGGCAACTTCGCCACCCTCGATGCGGCTGGGCTGGTTAAGGATCGACGCGCAGGCCGCCCCAGCGATGCGGAAAACGCCCGCGTAGTGGACAAGCTCAAAGCCGCCATCCAGGAGGTGGAAGGGGTACAGGTGCACTTCTACACCGAGTCCGAGCACCGCTTTGTGGTAGTTTTGCGCGGGGCCGGCCTGGGAGAAAAAACCAGCGACACCGACCCCCAGAAAACCGGGGTGGCCCCCCTGCCCTCCCAGCCCCACGACCCCACCGACGCCGCCAGCAGTAAGACGGCCCGCCTCCTCAACGCTCTAAGCCAGCGCATCCGAGAGGTATTGCAAGACGAGCCCCAGATTAACGGCGCGCTCTTCCGCGGCATCTCTCTCAAGCCCCGCTTCCCCAGCATGGCCCAGGTCTACAAGCTCAACCCGGCCTGCGTGGCCAGCTACCCCATGTACAAAGGGGTGGCCAGCCTGGTAGGCATGAAGGTGCTGCAGGTGGAGGGGGTGGAGGACGCACCAGAGGGCAAGCTGCGGGCGCTACAGGAAAACTGGGCCAAGCACGACTTCTTCTACCTGCATTTCAAGAAAACCGACGCCACCGGCGAAGACGGCAACTTCGCGGAAAAAGTCCACAAGATTGAGCTTTTCGACCATCTGCTGCCAGAGCTACTGGCCCTGAAACCCGATGTGCTGGCCATCACCGGCGACCACTCCACCCCCAGCGTGCTGAAGGCCCACTCCTGGCACCCGGTACCGCTCTTGCTGTACGGCCCCTACCTGCGCAACGACGCCGCCCAACGCTTCACCGAGGACGAAGCGGCCAAAGGCAGCCTGGGCCACCTGGGGGGGGTGGAGCTGATGCCTTTGCTACTGGCCCACGCCGGCAAACTGCAAAAGTACGGGGCCTAGCGGTTGCGGGCCGGTCGCAGGGCGGTCTGGGTGGGCAGGCGGTAGCCGTGGTTGTCGGGGGCGTCGTCGGTGGCCGCGGTGAGCACCCGCCCATTGCGCAGCCGGGTGCCCTCGCCCACCAGGTATACCGCGCCCCAGGGGCGGTAGGTGCTGGAGAGGGTGTCCTTGCTGACCCGGCCATCGGCAAAGCGGATGGTGCGGTAGACCTGTACAGTGGCCCCCTCGGCGGCCCAGTCGACCTGCACGAACTGCTGCGGCTTGAGCTCAGGAATCACGATGTAGCGGGTCGGCAGGGGCGGGGTGCGGCTGAGAATCACAGGCTGGCTCCAGGTCACCTCGCGGTCTTTGCTGCCGAAGAGGCGGAAGGTCAGGCGGTTACCGTTGACCTCGCTCTGAATGAGCAGATGGCCGGGGGTGTCGTTTTTGAAGCGCAGGTCGAGGGAGGGCAGAAAGACCGCCGCATCCAGGCCGGTGGGCTGGTAGTAGCGCACCTGGTAGCTGTGCGGGCGGCGCTGCACGATGGGCAGGCCGGAGAAGTAGGCCGAGCGGAAAAGGGTGGTCGAGACCTGGCACATGCCTCCGCCCACCCCTTCTAGGGTTTGCTCGCCGGAAATCACGAAGGCTTTTTTGAAGCCGGTGCGCTCCGAGACCTCGCCCATGGCTCTGGCAAAGGAGAAGGTCTCGCCGGGAGCAATCTGCACCCCGTTCAGGCGGCTGGCCCCTAGCGCGATGTTGTAGCGGCGTTCGTAGGAAGACCCCGCAAAGGAAGTGGTGGCCTCGGCCAGAAGCTGGCGGATGCCCAGACGGTAGTAGAAGGGGGTCCCTTCTGGATGCAGGGTGTGGGTTACGGGCAGCAAGAACTCGTCCTGCCCGGCTCGCAGGGCCTCGAGGTAGCGCTTTTTAGCCTCGGCTAGGTCGAAGTGGTGCCCCATCTGGTCGGCCATCACCCAGTCCTTTAGGGCTGGGTCGTAGCGCCAGCGGGCCTCCTGGGGCGGGCGGGCGGCCCTGGTCAGGAGGGCCTCGAGCTGGCCCACCCCACCCACCTTGATGCGCTGCAGTACGCCCACAGTGACCATCTGGCCCTTTTCGATGCGGTTTTCCAGAGCGTAGAACACACCGTCTGGCCCCGCCAAAGCCAGAGGAATGCAGAGAAAAATAGCCAGGATTATGAACCTCATAAGGCCACTTTACGCCAACCCTGCGAAAAAATAGTGCGCTTTTGACCCAACTAACCTTCCCCCTGCTCATGGCGCTTTAGCCAGTACTGCAGCACTTCCTGGTAGCGCGCTGGCGTAAGCCGGGGCCGGTCGTAAAAGCCGGCCTCGAGGCGCTGGCGCTGGGCCTCGAACAGAATCACCGCTGCCGCCACCGAAACGTTCAGGCTCTGCACCATGCCCATCATGGGAATAATCACGTGCTGGTCTGCTTGCTGGGCCGCCTCGGGCGAGACCCCCCACTTCTCGGTGCCGAGCAGAATGCAGGTCGGGCGGGTATAGTCCACCTGGCGGTAATCCACGGCCTGCTGGGAAAAATGGGCGGCCAACATCTGGAACCCCTGCCTTCTCAAGAAGGCGAAGGCCGAAGCCGTATCGTCGTGAAGGCGTAGGCCCACCCACTTGGCGGCCGAGCCGGAGGTCTCATTGTAGGTCCTGCCCTGTAGGCTCAACTCGCCCTGCGCGGGTGGGATGGCGTGGGCTTCCAGCACCCCCACCGCATCGCAGGAGCGCAGGATGGCCGAGAGGTTGTGGGGCTTGTGCACCCGCTCCAACAGCACTGTCAGGTCGGGCTGGCGCTTATCCAGCACCGCGCGAATTCGGGCCAGGCGTTCCGGCGTCACGAGGGCCTATTGTACCGTGAGAAAATAAGCCCATGAAAGCCATCGTGGTAGAACAAAACGGCCCACCAGAAAACCTCCTGTACCGCGAGGTGCCCGACCCCACCCCCCAGGCCGGCGAGGTCGTGCTGCGCACCCGCCTGACCAGCCTCAACTTTGCCGATATCCAAGCCCGGCGGGGAGGCTACGAGGCGGGCAGCCCACCCCCCTTCATTCCCGGCCTGGACGCCGTGGGGGTGGTTGAGGCCCTGGGCCAGGGGGTGGAGGGCCTCAGGATAGGGCAGCGGGTGGTGGCCTTTGCCGCGGGAGGCTCCTACGCCGAAAAGGTGGTGGCCAAAGCCGTGCTCACCTACCCTGTTCCCCCCGAGCTTCCCGATGAAGCAGTATCGGGCCTCACTGTACTGGTCACGGCCTACAACGTTCTGGTCTGGGCCGGGCGGCTGCAGCCAGGCGAGACTGTGCTGGTGCACGCCGCTGCTGGCGGGGTGGGCAGTACCGCCATACAGATGGCCCGGGCCCTGGGGGCAGGAAAAATCATCGCCACAGTCGGTAGCGAAGCCAAAGCCGACTGGGTGCGCCGCCTGGGGGCTGATGCGGTTCTAACCTACCACGGCTTCGCTGAGAGGGTCCTCGAGCTGACCAGCAACACCGGGGCCGACCTGATTCTGGACTCGATTTCGGGTGAAGTCTTTAACCAGGGGATGAAGTGCCTGGCCCCCTTCGGACGGCTGGTGGTGTACGGGCACGCAGACGGGCAGGCCGGAAGCTTCGACACCAAGCCGCTGCACCGACAAAACAAGGCCGTAATTGGCTATAGCAGCGGGCACTACCGGCGCAGCCGCCCCGAGGCGCTCAGGCCCACCGTCGAGGCGGTGTTCGAAATGCTGCGCTCGGGTCAGGTCAGCCTCGAGATTGGCGCCAGGTTCAAGCTGGAAGAAGCCAGCAAAGCCCACGCCCTGATGGAAAGCCGCCAGAGCGTGGGGAAGATCCTGCTTTACCCCTAAACCTCCCGCTCGGTACGGGAAAGGGGCCAGCTCGAGGCCTCGTCCAGGGCGGCCACCCCCTCTGGGCTGAGTTGCAGCTTTGCCACCAGCAAGAAGGTCTTGATACCCTTTTCATTGCTGGAACAGGAAATAGGGCCTGATTACTGGCTTTTGGAGCAGAATGGCCCTACCCTGTTTCTCCAGGGGCCCGCTCTGGGCCCCTACCGCCGGACTGCCCACGCAGGCGCTCAATCAGGGGGCGAATGAGGGCCCGCTTGAGCTTGAGGGCCTGCCGGTTGACGATGAAGCGGACGGTGGAGTGGGCCAACACCTCGAGCTCCATCAACCCCGCCGCCTTCAGGGTGGCCCCGGTCTGCACCACATCCACTACCGCATCGGCCAGCCCGGTAAGGGCAGCCAGTTCCACGTTGCCGGCCAGCTCGATGATATCGGCCACCATCCCTCGCTCGCGCAACACCCGAGCGGTAAAGTTGGGGTACTTGGTGGCGATCCGGCGAATGGGGCCTCTGGCCTGGGGATGGCGGATTAGGGAGAGACGGCAGGCCCCGCTGCCCAGGTCTACCGGCTCGTACACATCGCGGCCAGACTCCAGCAGCACGTCATGCCCCACCACCCCCACATCGGCAATCCCCAGGTCCACATAGATGGGCACATCGTGGTTGCGCAGCTCGAGGATGGCCACCCCTCCCTCCTGGCCGTGCAGCAAAGCCCGCTCATTCTCGATGGGGGGAAGCTCGAGGCCAGCCTGAGCCAGGGCCCGGTACCCGTCGCTGAAGTTGCGCCCCTTGGGCAAGGCCACCACTAGGGCAAAGCGTCCGCGTATCATCCGAGCCTTCTTATATCACAAGCAACCCGGCACTGCAGAAAAACCCCAGCCGGGTGGTACAGCATCGCATTGAAACATAACACAAACTACCGGATTACAGTTACCTGTCGTTATTTTTACTCTATTCTCAAGTTTTAGGCAAGCAGATATGGACATCATTTATGCGTATGAGTACCCAAACGCTGTCCAGGAAAGAATCCCGAATCAATACAAGACAAAACCCCCCGACCCGAGGAAGCTGTCCAGGAATCCAGGGCGAGGGGCCGACACTCCGGGGCAAGCCGTCGTGCCTAAAGATAGGGTAGCACACCGGATTTTAGCCAAACAGCGCCTAAAAATGGTGCTGGAGGTAGAGGCTGGTGCATCGTGCTGGGCGGTTGGCAAAAAATACGGATATTCCAAAACCCAGATCAACATTTGGTATAGGCGCTGGTTGAACTCTGGAAAGAAGTTCTCGGCCCTTCTGAACAAAAAGGCCGGCCCACGCAAACCCAACGCTCGCTACGATATTGACCAGGCGGTTAAAGAACTTTTTGAGAAAGGTTTCAAAGGTCCCCGGCTACAACTCGAGCTAAAAAAGCGCGGTATCAAGGCCTCTCTGCCAGTTATCTACCGCTCGCTGAAGCGGCAAAACTTGAAAGCCCCAAGGAAACGTAAAGCAAAAAAGAAAAAGCCGCCGCCCCGTACCTTTCCACTGGGCTACCTGCAAATGGATACCATCCATATCCAGCAGGGAGGGCCATACCAGTACTCTGCGGTTTGTGCGGTTAGTCGTCTGGCATTTTGCCGGGTCTACCCCGAGCTGTCGGTGTCGAACTCTCTGCACTTTCTCTTTTTGTGCTATCGGTTTTTCCCCTTTACCATCACCACCATTCACACCGATGGAGGGGCAGAGTTTACCTTTATCGCACAGCACATACCCAACACCAATCACCTGTTTTCACGCGCCATTGAAGCTGCCGAAAAAGTCCACGAGATCAGCGTTGGGAAGCCCTGGCGGAATGGCAGAGTAGAACGCTTTCACCGCACCATCCAGGATGAGTTTTACCGTCCTCTGCCTGCTGAACAAGGGCTGGGCGTCTATCGGGGCCAGATGCCCAACTACCTCAAAAGGTACAACGAGGCCCGCGAACATCAAGCATTGGGTTGGAAGACCCCAAAGCAGGTGCTCGAGGAGTTGCTGGGTTATGCGGTCACTCTGAATTTTGAACTAGCACATTAGCCTGAACGAGCCACAATCCTGGATATGGTGCTTTTGCTGACCCGCATTATGCGGGCCACATCGGTCTGAGACCGGCCCTGGGCGATCAGCTCCAGGGCCTCGGCCTCGAGGGCAGGGGTCAAGATAGGCCGCCTTCCCAGGATGACTCCCCGCGCTCGGGCCCCGGCCAGGCCAGCCTGGGTATTCTCACGCATAACGTCCAGCCTGAGCTGGTTAATCACGCCGATCATCTGCACCATGGCCCTGCCCATCGCAGTGCTGGTGTCCAGGTTTTCGGTCAGGCTGTGCAGCAGGGCCCCGCGCTCTTCAAGATGTTTTATCAAGCGTTCTAACTGCTCTACGCTGGCCACCGCTCGATCCAAGCGCCAAACGATTAGCGCATCGCCCCTTTGCAAACCCTCCAGCACACACATCCACTGGGGACGGTGCCAAAGCCGACTCGATACCCTCTCGCTAAAGATTTGCTGCGCTCCCGCCTTGCGTAGCGCAATGACCTGAGCTTCTAGGTTCTGGTCGGTGGTGGACACTCTGGCATAGCCGTATTTCATGTCCACATTCTGCAACATCTATATGAAACCGACATTTAAGGTCTGGCGGTCGCAGCGTTGCAAAACCCATAATCTACCCTTTTTGCAACAGGCCGGCAGAAAAGTCAGATATGACTAGGGCAGCTCGCTAACGCAGCATGGTAGCGCTGGGCCACTTGTAGGCTTTGCCCTGGGCGATTTTCTCGAGCTGGCTCTTGGCTTTGAGCAGGCGGCTTCTACGGCGTTTCAAGGCTTCCCGCTTGCGTTCGGATCTGGTTTTGTCCAGCAATGCACCCACCTCCGCCAGTTTCACATCTATTGCTACCAGCTCGTCTTTTGCTTTGGCGGGCAGATTCTGGGCCAGCGCCGAGGCCTTCCTAGCTGCTTTGGTCTGGGCGGCTTTGCTGGCCATCTGGCTGGCCTGGGCCTTGCGCTCCCAGTACATCGGGTCATCGCGGGTCACTTCTTCATCCCAGCGCTTTACATCCTCCAGAATTTCCTGCTCTACGGCTGCCTTCCACTGCTGATAGCCCTCGAGAAACTGAGTATCGCCCCTGGCCCTGGCCGCCTTCACCTCCGCCAGCATCTCCTTGGGCGGAAAGTACGTTACCTTGACCGGCTCCCAGCCGCTGGATGCTGGCCCGGCCACCATCCTCCAGCTTCACGCTCTCGCTGGTCTTGCGCCAAACCTTGGGCTTGATGGGCTCTACGGGCTCAAGGGGCTTGGGGGCTTTGGCAAAGCGCCCCTTTTCGTCGAACCAGACCACCCGGCATATCTCGCGGCTTTTGACGGGCTCCCCGCTGGATTTGGCCCTGGCCGGTTTGCCTCGGCCTTTGGAGCTGGTCTGGCCAGGTTTGTCTAGGTTGACCAACCGATAACGTCCGCCCACCTCTTCGACCTGGCCCTCGAGTTCGAGCAGGGTCAGGGCTTGCAGGGCTTCGGGGGTGGTGATCTGCAACTCCGAGGCTATGGTTTCCACCGTAGCCGGGCCGCGCTGTAACACGCGCTGCACGTAGGCCTTCATGGCTCACCTCGGGATTCTGGGCAGCACACGATCCACCAGGGTGTTGGGCAGGTTGGCCAGGGTGCGATCCATCTTGTCCACCCCGCGATCCACCGAGCGCTTCAGGCCCCAGAAGCCGATGGCCACCATCAGCGCCACCACCCCAAAGCCAATGATGGTCGCCTGGGTCTGGTTCATTTAGCTTTCCTTTCCTGTTTGAGCTTGCGAATCATTGGCAGATAGGTCTTGTTACGAGATATTTCGTATCGCTTATCCAAACCCCTATCTAGTGCCTCGTATTGCGCTTTAGTGATCCTCTTTTCCTGATAGGCTCGGAACAGCGCTTTTGAGGCTGCATTCCACTTAATGAATGCCAGCCGACTGTTCTTCTTGTCGGCCAAAATTGTCGCGCTCAAGCTGGTTGGTTTTCGCTTCACACATACCTCCTGGGGTCGTTGGCTAGGGCCTCGCGGGCCAGGCCGGCCTCGAGCAACCGTTGCCGGGCCAGCACCATATCGGCGTATTTGGCCGAAAAATGGTTCTCTCCGCGCCGCACTGCCGCCACGGCCAGGTTGCCGCCGTTGTAGCGCACCAGGCCCATGCGAACGCTTTTCTCCTGGCGAATCTGCCGCGCCAGGTAGCGGGCGCCCAGCTCGAGGTTGGTGCGTGGGTTCAGCAGGCCCTCGGGGGTGCCCTTGTAGCCCACCGTAATGGCGGTTGCCCCCTTGATCTGGGTCAGGCCATACACCCGCGCAAGCTGGGCATCTGTCCAGCCGCGCTTGCGGGCTTCATCGAAGCTGCGATTGTTTGTGATCCACCCCTCAGGCCGGTTATCCAGGGTGATGCTGGGGTCGGAGCGGCGGTTTTCTTGCAGCGATAGGGCGGCCAGCAGGCTGGGCTTGATGCCGTTGCCCTGGGCTGCGGCAATCAGTTGTTTGCGGTAGGGCTCGAGGCCACTGGGGAGCAACAGCAGTGTGGGCCGCAACGTTTCCTTTACGGCCCCTACGCTGGCCCTGACCACCCGCTGGCCTGGCTCGGACACCACCGCAGCAGCGGTGGCAGCAGCAAGGCCCGCAATCAGCAGATCGCTCATCGTACCTTCCTTTCGTCATTGTCCTCGAGGCCGCGCATATACCGGCCAATCTTGGCGCCGGGGCCTGGGCGTGTCTCGAATCCCGCGAATCCCGATTTACCGCTGTACCACAAAAACGCATATAGGTCGGTATAGGTCACTCTGGCCCCGCTTGCGCTGGCCCCACCATGCAGCGTCCACCACTGGCTGGTGCTAGCGGGGTCAACCCGCACCTCGAGCGCTGGCACCAGCGGCCTGGCTACGGGGGCCAGACGGGTGCGGGTGGTGGCAGTCGGTATCATGTCCATCTCACCTTAAACCCTTCTATGGTCAGTTCGTGCAGGTTGTCTTTTGTGATTTCTTGTCCAATGTCAAATTCAAAATAGAGACGACACCTACTACCAGTTATGTTGGACGGCTGCTCACTTACCCCTATTCCTACAATGGTTGCCACCACCTCGCTTGTGCTTCGCACAAAATCGTTCATTTTGCGCTCTTTGCTGTTGGCAACATAGTTTTGGTATCCTGCCGTAAAAGTAAAAGCTCCATTGTCAAAAGGAGCGTCACTTTGGTTATAATTCAAGTTCAGCCTGTTCACGGTATAAACCACAGTTGGATCGTTTGGGTTGGCGCGGCACATTTGAGACAACCCTTCCACCGGATTTGCGTTGTATGAATAGGCCCCTTTCAATACCTTGTACAGAGTCAGTTTGCCAGTTCGGATTCCGATCCCCGTAATGTTGATACTGGCATTTTGTGGAGTTGTTGGCCCCACCACAACGCGCACCTTATAAATCAGCCGTAACTGCTGGTCAGAGTCTAGCGTGAGCGTGATTGGATTGTTTCCGCTATCTCTAAAAAGCTCGCGGCTCATTAGGTTATTGCCTACGGAGCCGCTGCCGCTCCAGCCCCACTCGGTAAGGTTTTGCCCTCCCACCTGTGCGGCGGTAAACTGCCGATAACGTGTAACTTCCCACACACCGGTGGATACCTCGGTGACAGTATCGGGCATTCCTGAAACTCCTGCATTGGTGCGGGCTCGCTCGTTAACTAGGCCGGTTTGCGAGGGGTCTGGGGCAGTGCTACCGGTGCCCACCACAGCCCAGTTGCTTTGCTCAAACAGGCCCAGGGTAGCAACCAGCTCTTTTGCATTATTCAAAACAATGTTGTGGCACGGCTGCTCTGCCTCCCGTAGCACTTTTCCATTTGGCCCCAGGATTTGCCAGTGCATTTGTTGCGGCTCGAGTGTAATGGTAGGCCGGGCTAGGGGTGGCACACGCTCTCGCAGCTGCAGGCTTGGGATAATGATTTTGGATTTGTCGTTAGGGTATCGCATAGTTACCTGTGGTTGGATTTGTAGCGGTGACGGTGGTTAGCACATCGGCAACTCCAAGGTCAACCACCACCACTTTGAGTGCGTAGTTACCTGTGGTCGGATGTCCGGCGGTAGCAGTGGTCAGCTCATCCATCCCCACATCCCGCACCACCACCAGCGGGCGCATGTTGCCAGTTGCAGGGGCCTGGGCGGTTAGTGTGGTCAGCTCATCCATCCCCACATCCCGCACCACCACCAGCGGGCGGTAGAGCCCTACTTCTGGCTGGCTTGCACTGATTTGGGCCAGGGTGTCGGTAGGCAAATAAACTGGGTAAATTTCCGACCGCACATTCAGCCCGTCTCCCTCGGCCTGCCACTGGTATCCCAGGGGGGCCAGGACGTCCAGGGTTTTGGGGGTTGCGTAGCTTTCGATGTGATGCTCTATTGCGTAAAGCTGACGCTGTACCCGCATCTTCAGGCTTTTGCGGTCTGGGGTGAGGTACAGCAGCAGTACGTCGCTGTCTGGGACAAAGTAGTTTACCTCGGCATCGTTGATCAGCACCGGGTCTACTCCGACAAAGGGGCCTCGGTAAACAAACTCTCCGAGTAGGGCATCCCACTGGCGAATGAAGATTTGCTCGCCTACTTCATAGGCCAGCACATGCCGGGCGCTTTGGTCGAAGGCCAGGGCTAGATGCCGGCACTCTTTGATGGGGTGGGCAATCGGTGGTATGGCTACCTGTTGCCATCCGGTGGGGGTTTCTCCGTACAGCTCGGCTTGCTTGGTTTTTTTGTTCAATATGGCGGCCCAGTTGCGGCCAAATAGGGTGTTGTAGCTACCATCCCCCGTGACCCCCATTTGTTGGGGGCCAGCGGCTTTAGCTACCTCTGGCACTCGGTACTTGCCGCGTTTGTAGGACTGGGCCTTGGCGTTCAGCATTCTATCTCCGCACCAAAACCCGGCCCGACAACCCCACCACACCCAGTCCCAGCACAGCCTGGGTTATCTCGCATTTGCGGCACCCCTTGCCTTGTTGCAGGTACCACAGCGATTTGCCCAGGCTGTACAGTCCGACAGCTCCAGCAAAGACGGCTAGGGTCTTGGTTTGAGGGTTCATCGTCCGTAGATTTGAAAGGTGGCGGGCTGTCCGTCCAGCGGCAGGATTACCACCTGCTGCACCACCGAGGTGATGGGCACCGACGTGCCAGGCGGTACGGTGTGCTCGGGGCTTTCGCCCCCAGGGCAGATCAGGCGCACCTTGAAGGGGTTATCGCCCAGGTTGGCATAGAAGCCGCCGTAGATCAGCCGCTTGCCCTGGGGGTGTTTAGTCTCGACAACCGTTTGCTGCGTGACGGTCTTCTCCCAGACCATGGGGGGCTGGATCATCTTGCGCCGGGTGATGCCGGCGTTGGGGTCGTCCACAAACTCGCCGTATTCGGCAATCAGGGCGCCGCTAATCTTGGCCACATCGGCATTGGACTGGGCCTGGCCCTTGACCAGCTCCACCAGTTGGCCGCACACAAACTTGAAGACGTTATCGAGCCGTTGGGTCAGCTCGGTAAGATTTGGAAACATCAGGGCCTCCCCAGGTTGCTGCGGTCTATACGCTCCAGGATTTGGACAACCCGCTCGAGCACTACCGCTTGCTGCGCTTGGGCTATGGATACCTGATCAATCTTGCGGTTTTGTTCGGGCATCCAGACAATCAGGATGTAGGCCACCAGGGCTAGAGCGCCGACCCGCTCGAGGGCCTTCACCAGCAAGTCCAGGTAGCCCAGCATCCGTTTATCCTCACTTCCCTCCACAACCGCACCCGCTTGCCTCGGTTTTGGTTTTGGTCAGGAGCTTGCCGGCCAAAAATACCAGCGCAGCAAAGGCCGTAGCGCCGGCGGCCAGCAAAAAACCGGCCTTGAAGTCGTTCATGGGTTCACCCCCTGCCGTTTGAGGTTGGCTACCGCCGCTTCTACCAACAGCCGGGCATCGCTCGGGCCTGCGATCTTGCTGGTTGCGTGCAGGGCTTCGGCCAGGCGCTCAGCCTTTAGGGCCTCAATTGCAGCGGGCGGTAGCTGGTTGCTGTTGTGATCTCGCATGACTTCCTGAAGGTCAGCTCTGTATTTTTGTCCGGCTGCCAGCACAGCTCGTTCGGCGCGCTTGAGGCGCAGCTCCTCGATGCGGTCAAGGATGAACTGCTTGATGTTCTCGCGGAAAGGCCGCAAAAAGGGCACCACCCGCAGCAGGGTATCGGTCAGCCAGGCCACCACTAAGGCCGGGATGGCTCCGTTCGCAAAAACAAACAGGGTATCCAGGGTGGTGGACAACAGGGTCAGCAGCAATTGTTGTACGTCAAAGGGCAGCATGGTTAGCTCTCCGTGGGCACAGTCCACATCTCACTTTGATCCAGGATGCCTTTCTCGATGTCGGTTAGGGGGGCCTCCACGCCAACCGGGATATCCCTCTCACCGGCCCGCCATTCCTGATAGCCGGGCATCACTGCTGGTTGAACGGGTTGGGTAGTGTCAGGCTGGGGCTGGGTGGACTGGAAGTAGGTGTAGCCCAGGTAGCCAGCGGCGCCCAGCAGCACCCCTCCAAGAATCCAAAGCAAGGTTTTTTCGTTCATGTGATCTCCTTTCTAGGCCACGGCGTAGGGTTGCACTGCGCTGTAGTTGCCGCTGGCCAGCAGTTGGCTGGCCCGCTCGTGGCCGGCATAGGCGTTAGCCGCCTGGGGGGTGTAGTCCACCCCGTAACGGGTTTTGAGCTCTTTCACCATCCCCCGGTATTGCACCTCCAGCTCGACCAGGCGGGCCTCGTAGGGCCTGCGCTGGGTGGCCTGCCATTCTCTAAGCTGTTGTTCAGCCCAGGGGATGGCCTCATCGGTGAGGATATGCCAGGGGTTGCGGTCGTCCTCGGGGTTGCCCGAGGTGCCCTTGTAGTAGCCGTTCCGAATGGGTTGCTCCATCTTGCATCCGGGCATCACCGCGTCCCTACAGGGCGCATCCCACCAGAACTTGCCACAGCGGTTCCACACCTGCTCCTCGCACGCGCCAATCAGATTGCCCAGCCTCCCCGAGTTGCGCTGCTGGTTGATGTACTGCTGGCGGAAGTCCTCGAGGGGGGCACGGTTGGCGTTGACCTTATCAATCTCGGCCAACTGGAGCATCTGGAGGTTCTCCACCGCCGCAATCCGGTCTATGAAGCCACGGATTTCGGCCTGGCGCAGGCGCTCGGCCTCTTCGGCTTGTTGCCGCTGGATTTCCGCCAGCACATCGGCAAGGGTGGCGTTGGGGTTGCTGGGGCTCCCTGGGCCATCCGGGGCCGGCAGCGCCACCGGGGCCGGTGTCACCGGGCGCACCGGGCTGGGCTCAGCCTTTGCGGCCTCCTGGGAGCGCCGCAAGAGGTAGTACCCTCCACCGGCCAGGGCGGCCAGCACGGCCACCGAACCCAGGGTGAGGGCGACGGTCTGGCCGGTGTTCATACCACCACCGTCCCGTGGTAGCGGAAGCCGTCGCCCTGCTCGAGGTGGTGCAGGTCAAGCTGGACTTGCTGGTACCGTACCCGGGCGTCGGTCACTCCAGTCTGCACCGTTACCACCGGGGCCGGTTGGGGCCTGGGCTGACGCCGCAGCAGGGCATAGGCTCCTCCCGCCACCGCAAGCACGGCCAGCCCTCCCAAAAGCACTTTCTGCCCGGTCCTCATGGTTTACCGTCCCAGCATCTTGTAGGCCACAAAGCCCACGGTGATGATGCCCAGGCCCGCTACCCCATAGAGCATCATCTGTTTGGTTTTTTCAGCCTCGAGCCGGGCCTGCTCGGTGGCCTGGCGGTGGCGCTCGATCTCGAGCTTGGCCTGGGCCTCGGCAGCTTCGGCTTGTTCTTTCCGCACATCGCGGTTGACGATGCCGTCCACAAAGTTGATGATTCCCGCCGCTAAGTCCACGAGAGCCGCCTCCTTCTAGCCCTTGAGCTGCTGCTCGGCCATGCGCGAGAGCATGGGGCCGTCCAGCACCCGGATGGGGGTGTCAATCACCGGCATATTGAAGATGTTTTCGGCATCGGCTGCCCAGTAAATGCGGCTGTTGGAGCGCACCCGGATGGTCAGGATGAACTCCGGGGCCAGGAAGACGTCCTTGGCGGTGCCCAGGGTGGGCGCGGTGAGCCGGTTGGTCTGGTCGGCGGAGTGCAGCGAGCGTAGGCTGGTGTTGAAAAAGACCGCGCTGCTGCCATCGGAGCCACTGGGCACCTCGGCGGCAATTTGCAGCTCGCCGTCGCCGGGCAGGTAGAGCACCCGGGCCTTGTTGGCAGCCGGTACGATGTTGCCCTGCAATACCACCACGCCGGTCTGCCAGTTGACCGAGACCACATTGGTCTCTTGCCAGGTAGCCCCGTTATCGTCAGACAAAAAGCCTGCGATGTCTTGGTGGGCCGAGGTGGGGAAAGCCGGGTTGTTGCGCTGGCTTTGCACCAGGCGGATGCCCTGGGCGCCCAGGTCAATCTGCACGTTGCCCCCCACCATGGTCAGAGCACCCTGGGTCTCGTACACCGCCTTGATGTAGGCCTGGAGGGGTGCGCCCTTCCGCAATACCATGGCGATATTGCGGGGCACTTCCAGCTTGGCCACCGTGGACATGATGCCCAGGGTTTGCTGGCCGGGCTGGAAGCTCTCGGCGGTCAGGGCACGGGTGCGGGGATTACCTACGATCTCGTAGGGTAGCATTAGCGCACCCCCGAGAACTCACCGGGCTTGCCCTCCAGCGTACCGAACTCCACATAGCTCTTCGTCCAGTCCACCTGGTCGGGGCCTTGCACCGAGATGATGAATTGGTAGTCCTGCATCAGCACCAGGCCCGGCCCCACGTTCAGATCCACCTGACCTGCGATCTGATCCACGTACTCCGCCGATTTCTGCTGGTTGAGGGAGACCTCACGCCAGATCGAGAAGGGCAGGGTGCGGTAGCGCTTGGCAGTCTCCCAGCCCGGCCCCAGCACCGCGATCTCGATCTTGGAGCTACCGCTGATGCGCTGGCCGTTGGCCTTGTTCAGGTCGAGCTTGAGATCAAAGCCGGTGGTCTTGCCGCCCTTGCCCTGGAACTGGTTGGGGATGACGAACTCAGCCCCACGCGGCACCGTGAATTTGAAGATGGGAGTGGGGACGTTGGCGGCCACCACGTTCTGGGTGAGTTCCACCAGGCTGCCGGATTCACTGCTGATTACGGTTTTCTTTGCCATTTTTTCACTCCTTTACGCTAAGGGTTAAGCGCTT
>FWWL01001929.1_pt1 | contig 46296 bp, 64 predicted proteins | sample 2228331 | NCBI WGS metagenome assembly FWWL01 (sample SAMEA103939775, study PRJEB20133) | metagenome | reverse complement strand
ACCACCCCCCACCCACGCCCCACCCAGGGCACCTCTGAATTGGGTCCAGGTCCTTCCAGACCAGACCCCCACCCACCCCCAGAAGACCAGACTTCCAGCTCAGGTACCCTGGGTCTTGACATAGACGCGGACTCCACAAAAACACACCACCACGTGCCGAACGTTCGGAATTCCCGAACTTCCGTAAAGGGGTCTGAGGGGGAGGTCACCCCCCTAGCGCCCGCACGTGCCCGCACGCGGGGAGGGGGAGGGGGGTCCGCATGCGCATGGGGAACACATGTACGTGGGGAACGGTAGTGCGGGGGAAATGGTAGTGCGTGGGGAACGTGTGTGCGTGTGGAACATATGTGCACAAGGAACGGACGTGCGCAGGGAACGTACGTGTGCTGGGGACGTACGTCCGTAGGGGACGTACGTTCGGTGGAGTAGTAGGACCCACTGCAAGACTGACCAGCCGGTCAAATCGGCTGTGGGTCCACCGGCCCCCTGGCATGGACAGCCGGCCCGGGCCCCAGCACCGGCGCCCCACGTGGCTTCCCGGGACAGGAAAAAATTTTCTGTCCCGGGAAAATGCAAAAGGCTTGACAGTCTACCGGGCACGTGCGACGATCAACGCAGAACCTTGAAAATTCAATACCTTCTTGCCTCTCCTCCGCGCGCCGGGGTGTTGACAGCGCGAGGGGGAGGTGAAGGCTATGCAGCAGCTTCTTGACCTCCTGGCTCAGATGAGCCAGGAGGATCTGAAGGCGCTTGCTCGGATGGTGGGTGAGCGGGTCGCCGAACTCCAGAAGGCCGAGGCGGCCAAGTGGGCCGCTGCGGCTTCCGAGGTGCGCGAGGCCCTGGCGGGCATCATGCCTGCCAGGGCCCGCCTGGTGGTGGTGACCGACGAGCGTGGTGAGATTACCACGCTCACCGTCGGTCCGGCCACTGCCACCACGGCCCCTCGCCAGGCGACTGGTGGCGAGGGCCGTGGCCGTGCCCGGAGGGTCCTACTGGACGGGAAGGAATTTCCTTCCCTCCAGCAGGCACTGCGGTCGGCTGGATTTCCAGTCGACCGCAAAATTGGCGTGCCCGGTGGCCTCGCCTGGTTGCGCAAGCGAGGCCACCAGGTGGAGCTGATCTGATCTAAGTAAGACCCCGGCGCGCGGGGAAGAGGCAGGAGGGGGAGGCCACGCAGACGGGTACGCACCCACGAGGGTGCGCCGAGCCCGCCTGGTGGCCGAGTGCGTGGGAGGGGTCCCGCTGAGAGCATGCGGTAGACAGCCCCTCCCCCCGCGCCGGTGAGGGGGCGGGAGCAGAGCAGAGCTCCGCTTCCCGCCCCCGATCCGGGGCGGAGAGCCCAAACAAAAAAAGGAGGTGAACGGAGGTGGCGAAGGTAGTCGGTTTCAACGTAATCGGTTGGGACGAGCGGGGCGAGCCCATCGAGGGCTCCATCGCTCTTCTCGAGTGCGAGGAGTGCGGGGCCAGGTTCTGGAGGACCGAGGGCCACCCCAGCAACGGGTGCCCGGAGCAGAACTAGAGCAAAAACAGGGGAGGTGGTGATGGCGGTGAGGATCATCAACCTCACCCCCCACCCCGTCCGCCTCTTAGCGGACGAGGGTGGGCATGCCCTCATCATCGAGGTCCCTCCGTCCGGGACCATCGCCCGGGCGGAGGAGCGGACCGAGCTGGAAGGGCACCTCCAGCTCGGTGCCGAGGGTGCACGGGTGCCCGTTTACCGTGTCGTGCGCGGGCAGCCGGTCGGGCTGCCCGAGCCCGAGGAGGGGACGATTTACATCGTCTCCTCCCCTGCAGCGGCGGCGGTCCGGGAGTACTTCCCGGACCGCAGGGACGTCTTCGTCCCGTACGACTCTTCGTACGGGTGGATTGTGGGGGCTAGGGGCCTTGCGCGGCTCTAGCCCCTCCAAAGGGCCCTCGCCCCGGCGGCGTCGACCGCCTGGGGCGGGGGCCCCTTTTGTCTTCGCGCAGGCGGCAGCTGTGGGGAGGAGCCCCATCTGAGGGCTCCTCCTCCCGTGCCGGTGGTGGAGCAGAACCAGAGCTGCTCCCTCACCGGGGCGGAAGCCCCAAAAAAACTCGCAGGGGAGGTGGCAAGGATGAGAGTGTTCCACCCCGCCTGGCGGACTGCGCAGTCCGCCAGGACTACCGGGATGCCTATCCTGGTCGTGTCTGAGGAGGGGGTGCTGTGCACCCTCTCCTCACAGAAGAGGGCGGGGTACTTGGAGGTGCCCGACGCCTCCCGGTACCTCATTCACGTCTACAGGACCGGGGGCGGGAACACGGTCCTGTACTTTCTCGAGCCCAAAGACGGCCTCCCTGAGGCGGCCGTCGTTAGGGCTTCGGACGGCCCGGAAGAGCTCCGGGCCGTCTGCGGTCGTCTCGGGCTCGGAGAGGGCGTGATGAACGTCCTCTCCGAGTACCTCTGGGGGTAGCCCTTTGCAAGGCTACCCCCGCCAACGAGGGCCTGTTCCCTGGCGGGCCACTCCCGCCGGGGACGGGCCCTCTTCTTTTTTGCAGCGCGGAGGTGAGGCAGTAGTGCGCCTCACCTTCGAACGCGGCCGCTCTGGGGAGGCCGTAGGGCGGCTGCAGAGCGGCCAGGTGGTGTACCACGACCGCGAGGAAGGAGGTGAAGTCATGAAGCCCAACTGGTGCGGGCACCGTCCCCCGCGCCCCTGGTTCGGGGTGGAACTCGAGGTGGAGTTCCACCCCAAGTACAGCCTCGGGCTACTGAGCAGCGAGGTCACAAGGGACCTCCTATTGCCCTGCGGGTGCCCCGCGTTCGACGTGGGGCACGACGGTTCCCTGGAATACGGGCTGGAGTTCCGGTCCCTCCCCGCCACTGTGGAGGAACACCTGTCCACAGTCCCGTGGGAGAGGTTTCTGGACCGCCTCCACGGCATGGCGTGCTGGTCGCACGACACCACCACGTGCGGCCTGCACGTGCACGTCTCCCGGGAGGCCCTCCCCCCTGCGGGGTGGGCCAAGGTGGCGGCCTTCATCGTGACCCACCGCGAGAAGGTGGAGAAGGTGGGACGGCGGAAGTTCAACACATACTGCCGGGCGTTCTACAAGGGGTACACCCTCCGCGCGTGGGAGAAGGTGTGGGAGAGGAAGTACGAGGCGGTCAACCTCTCCCCCGCCGACACGGTGGAGTTCCGCTTCTTCAGGGGGACCCTCTCGAGGTCCACCCTGATCGCTTCCATCCTGTTCTGTGACTTCGCCGTCCGCCTGGCGAAGCGCAGGGCATTTCATGTTCTTGTGGACCTCCCGTGGTCGGAGGTCTGCCGGGAGCTCGTACGGATGACGAGGAGGCACCCGCACTACCTCCTCCTGAAGGAGTACATGGAGTTCTGCCGGGCGTGGGAAGAGGAGGTGCCGGCATGTGTGTGATTGTGGTCTGCACCTCGAAGGTACCCCCGCTGCACGCCCTCGAGGCGGCCTCCCGGTGGAACCCGCACGGGGCAGGGTACGCCTACCCGCACGGAAGAGGTGTGGCGTACTACCGTGGGACCGGCCGGGAGGCCGTAGAGCGGGTGCTGGGCTTCGCTTCCGAGCCCCGCTTTCCCTGCCTCATCCACTTCCGCCTGGCCACGGTCGGCGGGACGTCTCCTCACCTCGCCCACCCGTTTCCCGTCCCTCTCACCTCCGACCGGTACGGGGTGGCGGAGGCGGTGGTGGCGACGAACGGCCACCACGGCGGGTGGGTGGACGAGCTCGTCAGGCGTGCGGTGGAGTGCAGGAAGACTCCACCGCAGGGGGAAGAGTGGTCCGACTCCAAGGCCCTCGCGTGGGTCCTGTCGACGGTCCTGCGCCGGGACCGCACGCGGTGGCTGGCGAAGAACGCCCGGCGGTGGGGCAGGGTCGCCTACCTCACCGCAGAAGGGGTCAGGACGTACGGGGGAGGGTGGAACGTGTTCAGGGGGTACATGACCTCCAGCCACCTGCTCCCGCTGTGGGCACTTCCCTGTCCGGACTGCGGGGAGTCCGGGTGGCGGTGTGTGTGTGTCCTGAAGGAGGTGGGAAGAGCATGTACGGAGTAGGTGAGGCCATGTACGTAGTAGCTGTCACTGCCGCTCTCGTCTCGCTGGTCTTGCGGGCCGTTCTGGAGGGCAGGTGGTCTGCCCTCCTGTCTGCGGCCGCCGCAGCGGTGGTGGCGTGTGCGGTGGTGTACGTAGCAGAGCTACTGGACAGGAGGAGGTGGTGGAGGTGAGGTACTACTACAGGTGTGTGTCCTGCCTGAGTGTTGCCACGCTGCAGGAGAAGGCCGCTGACCTGCAGTGTGTGTGCGGGGGCAGGGTGGAGTTCCTGGGCCCTGTGACCCGCGTCGCGCACTACGCCCGCACGGAGGTGGTCCCGAAGTGCGACGGCCGCTGCGTCAACGCGCAGGGGCCCACGTGCGACTGCCCGTGCGGGGGTGAAAACCACGGTACTGGCCTTGCGGGGTACGTGGAGAGGACCCGTGAGGAGCACGTGGTCCTGCACCCTCCGGACCTGCAGTCCGCGCTCAGGAGGGCTGCGGAGTTCCAGGAGGCGAAGGAGAAGGCCTACTCGGCCCTCTCCGCGGAGTTCGGGGTGTTCCTGGACGACTACATGGCTGGGAAGTGGATTCCTTCTCGTGCGAAGTGGGAGGAGGTCCGGATGGCGGTGGAGGCGTACCTGCACGCCTGCCGCCTGAAGACGCACCAGGGCCGCCTGAAGGCTCTTGAGCGCATCACGCAGAGGTACTGGCAACCGGAAAGAGTCCAGGGGAGGTGGTGAAAGATGGCGAAGATCTCAGCACGCGGTGCCAGGCCGCTGGCTCGAGCGGCCTACGTGACTGAGCCAAAGGCCGGTAACCTCTGGATCCATGAGTACCTCCTGCGCAGCGACGGGACCGTGCTTTTCCGCACGTCGTTGTTTGAAGAAGGGCACAGACGCCTGGTGGCTGGGCGGTGGTCCGTGGCACGTACCCTCGGACGCTTCAGGAACCCCATGCAGTTCCTCAAGGCTATCGAGGACCTGGCGGGCCGGGACCCGCTGGCGGTCAGGGTCATGGGGCGTTGGGTCGTGAGCGCCTCCGGTGAGGAGGCCTCACGGTCCCTCACTGAAGAGCTGCGCAGGAACATCCTCGAGAAGAGGCAGAAGGGAGGTGGATGAGGAAATGGTCCAGGAGGGAGCCCACAGAGCGGATGATATGGTAACAGAGCCCGTGGCGTACTCCGGCACGGGCCCGTACAGGGCGAGGGCCTACCTCCGTCCCGGGAAGCAGAAGAGGTGGCGTGTGCGGTGGGTCTACTCCAGCCACGAGGACTGGGAACCCCGTGAGTACGACGACGAAGTACTGGCGGTGCGGAACCTCATCCTCGACTACAGGCACCGCGCGGAGTTCTACGTGAACGAGGAGAACCCTGCCGCACGGCAGGCGATGAGGGAGCTGGCTGAACTGGAGGTACTGCGCAGGGAAGAGGAGAAGAAACTGTCGTGGCAGAGGCTTCAGGAGGAGTACGAGAGGCGCGCGGCTGCGGAGTACTTCGCACGCCCGGTGAGGTTCAGGAAGGGGACGTGCACGATCAGGACGACAGACGGTGAGGAGGAGGTCGAGGGGTGGAACGCCGGAGGTGGTCTGTTCGTGCACAGGACCCGTGCTGGAGGGTACAACGTCACCCACGTGAGCAGCGGGTACGCTGTCCTGAAGGGCCTGCGCAGCCAGAAGCACGCCCGGTGGGCTACAGGCGTGCTGCTCAGCACCCGCGTGGACTGGGAGGCGGACGCAGAGGAGGTTGCAGGAGCCCTGCGGTCCATGCCAGGCCTGATACCGGCTGTTGTGGACTGGGACGAGCTGGAGGCGTACCGGGTGGTCCGCGGGCACGGGAGACAAGAAGGAAGGAGGTGACGGAGGTGGCGAAGGTGAAGGTGGTCGGTTTCAACGTCATTGGCTGGGACGAGCGCGGCGAGCCCATCGAGGGCTCCATCGCACTCCTCGAGTGCGAGGAGTGCGGTGCCAGGTTCTGGGCCACTGACCGGCACCCGGAGAACGGGTGTCCGGCGTGCGAGGGCTGAAAGGAGGTGGCCGGGTTGTACGCTGTGGTCCCTCTCGAGCACTGCAGGGTCAGGCTCGACGAGGTCCTGCAGGAAGCGGGCTCCCTGGACGAGGCTCTGGAACACGCCGGCCGCCACGGTGGTGTGGCGGTCGAGTTCGACGGTGACACGGCGGACACTTCCACCGTCGCGGGGGTGTGGTGGGACCGCGACGAACACGAGGTGTACGTACGCCACGGCGGGGCCTGGATACCGGTGGAGGAGTACCTGTGGCACCAGATCCGGGGTGCTGTACGACGGGCTCCTGGCAGGTGGCGGCGTGGAGGCTACAGGTCCTACTCCGCGGAATTCGAGGGCTTCAGCGTGGTGGTGTGGCACGACGAGGTAGACATGGAGAACTGGGGCCCTGTAGTCACTGTGACGGTGGGCCTGGATATGTACCACTACACTCCTGAACCGAATGAGGACGCGGTCCTTGAGTGCATACTGAACGCGGTGAAGAAGGGGCAGCGCCGCAGTCGGGCCAGGATGAGGAAGCTGGGCCGAGGCCGGGTTGGAAAAGAGGAGAAGTGAAAGGTGGAGGCGGAGAAGGGAGGTGATTTTCGTGACGGCCCGCGAGTTCGTTGCCAGGCTTTCCAAGGAGACCCTGGAAGCGGCTGAAGTTTCAGAGGTGTGGAGGAGGAGGAGATGCTGAAGGTGTACTGGGACCGCATCGGCGCTGTCATTGCCCCTGTCCACCCCTGGCCTCCGTGCCAGGAATTGGCGGACGTGACGGACCTCGATGCCAGCAGGCTGCTGTACGAGGCCTGCTGTGACGTGCTGCACTCCCGCTGCACGTGGCACGTGCAGCTGGAGGACAGGACCGGCTCGGTCCGCATTAAGGTCCCGGTGAGCAAGGAGCAGGCCAGGGCCATAGCGGCGGAGTTCCGACGCCGCTGTGAGGACCTGGCCAGGCAGAGGGCAGCTCTGGCGGCCGCCCTGGGTGACCCCCGCCAGCCGGCCCGTAAGGAAGAAGAGGCAGACCAGGAACAGGACCCGGGCTGGCCTCCCGAGCCGACGCTGGAAGAGGAGACCGAGAGGTTCAGAGGGGAAGTAGACCGGATGCTCGGAAAGAGGAAGGAGTCAGAAGACAGAGGGGGTGAGTGAGTATGAGGATGAGGAAGGAAGAACTCCTGGAAGCTCTCCAGGGTGCGGAGCGGAGGGCTTCACTGTACTGGCTGCTGGCTGCCGACCTGGTGGAAGGCCGCAGGCCAGACGCGTCCGCCTGGTACGAGGAAGGAGGGGAGGCAGTGGAGCTGAGGCTGTACAGGTCGGACGCGTGCCACGGCGGCTACGTGGCGGTCCTGTACAACGGGCGCCTGTCGCAGGTGCTGTACCTGGACGACCTGGCGAAGAGCGGGCGCAGGAACTACGACTTCGCCTTCTCGGAAGCGCTCGGGAAGCTCCTGCTCGCACGCAGTCGGGTCCTGGCGGAGAAAAGGGGGTGAGCGGAGTATGTCGCAGGAAAGCCGCATGCCGTGGGAGGTCAGTGTCGGAAGCTATCAGAACAGCTGGCCTCGGTGTATCCTGGAAGGGGGGGGAAAGCCGTGGACTACCACGCGGCACTCGAAGAGGTCTTCAGGGCCGTCTCAGGAGAAGAGGTAGAACTTGACGTCACTCACCTCAGGGTCCTGGTGGACTACCTGAAGGTCCCACTCTTCCTCGTACATGAGTTCGCGCACCGCACGCAGGACAGGGACCTGCTGGAGGCCCTGTCGGTCCTGTACGTGGGGGGCGGGGAGGTCTCCCCGCGTCACCTCCTGGCGGTCATCAGGTGTGCAGAAGAGTTCTCCAGGAGCCTTTCGCGGGTGCGTCCTGTGTGGGCCAGGCCGCCTGCACCCGAGAGGAAGCCCAGGCAGAAGAGCAGCAGGGTCCAGAGGGAACGTATAGGGCCGGTGACGGAAGAAGAGGTCCTGGCCTGGATCTGGATCCTGCAGTCCATGACAGGGGGTGAGGAATGAGAGAACTGGTGGTCTTCACGGACGAGCACGTCCACCCCGGCACTCCTGTGTCCGTGTGGAGGCCCTTCCCGGACGTGGAGGTCTGGGCCTGCGGGCAGTACACAGACTCCCTGGTGGAGTCCTACGGGCAGCCGCAGGAGGAAGCGGCCTCGTACCCCACCACTCCCGTGCGCGTGACCGTCCACGGGCGCGGGGCTGCGGTCGTCCCGGAACGCCAGGTCACAGTGGCGGGGGTCTACCACCAGGACAGGTGTTCCTGCCTGCCCGGGCACCGCGTGTACCGGGTCACCGCAGAACTGTGAGAGGAGGAGAAGGAATGACGCTCAGGGAAATCGTGGAAGTGGACTCCGTGAAGGAGTTCCTGAAAAGCCGCATGTTCTCCAGAATGCAGGCCTTCTACGCCCACGAGGTCGTGAGGCTCTGTCCGGAAGAGGACCTGTACTACATCCTCGTGTACTCCTTCCACCACGAACCGACCGCAGGGACCGTCATAGGAGCGCAGGTGAAGTTCCTGGTCCCCGTCCCGTGGGACGCGGAAGTCGCCAGGGAAATCTCCAGGGTGACCGCGCAGCGGTACCCGGGCCGGATCGCCCTGTTCGAAGACGGTGTGCCGACAGACCCGGACGCGTTCCTCGAGCGTGTCGGGACGGTCGCGTCGTACACCGGGGAACTGGACAGGGAACTCGACAGCACACCGCACCCTGTGGACGTGGACTTCTGCGGGCACGGGCGGGTCGGGTCCTTCCTCCTGGACAGGGTGTTCCCGAAGCTCGGGAAGCTGTACGTCTTCGAGGCAGTCTCGTTCACCGCACGCAGGCGGAAGGTCGGAATGGTGGCCGAGTTCGTCTACTGGCCGTCCGGGAGTAAGGTCAAGAAGGCACTCCTCCTGAACGGCTTCCTGCTCCCGGAGAAGGTCGCCTGGAACGCGTCCCGGCACTTTGCTTCCACCGTAGGAGGAGCGGCTGTCAGGGTCCCCTGGAAGAACACCGTCCGGGACCCGTGGGAAGACCCGGAGCGGTTCAGGAACGTGATGTCCCAGGTCCTGGACAGGGAAGAGGCGGAAGAACTGTCAGGTATCCTGGCGAGAGGAGGTGACTGAAAAATGCCGGCGGTCTGCCAGTGGTGTGGCCAGCCCCTCAGGTGGGAAGAGGGAAAGGGCTGGGTGCACCCGGACGGGAACATGTACGTCCGGCGCAAGCAGCGGGTCTGGTACACTCCTGGCCTGCGTACCAGGGACCCGGAAGTCGCCAGGGCCTGGGTCGAAGCGGGCCTCGAAGTCCAGGAAGACACAGTCGAAGTCGACGACCACTGCGCTCTTCCAGCCCGTGAAAGGACAGACCAGGAGGAGGTGGGGACATGAACCCGAGGGCAGTACACACCGTCACGTGGCACGTGGAGGAGGCCCTGCAGGTCCTCAGGAACCCTGAAGCCACAGAGCAGGACCTCCTCGTCGCCGCAAGCGAGCTGGCTGAAGCCCTGGACTCCCTGCTCTACGTCCTGGCAGACGGGTCCAGGGTCTGAGGAAAACCTGAACAGGAGGTGGGCGGAGTCATGAGCACACAGGTCCGCAGGAACCCGGTGGTGGCTGCGGAGTTCGACCTGCGGGAGGCAGTGGAGAAGCTGACTCCCAAGGAGGTCGCGTGGCTGGTGGACACATACGTCAGGGTCCAGAAGAACCGCATCCGGCAGCAGAACTACATCCGGACCCTGGGTGAAACAGGCCGTCCGACGCTCGTCTTCGACACCTTCTTCGAGGACTGGGCGGCGGTGGAAGAGCGCATCCGCAGGGCCATCCACTGGTGGGTGAAGGCACAGGCAGAACACCGCGAGGTCGTCCGGTGGCTGCTGAGTGTCCGCGGGATCGGCCCGGTGCTGGCAGCTGGCCTGCTCGCACACATCGACATCAGGAAAGCTCCCACTGTAGGCAAGATCTGGCGCTACGCGGGCCTGGACCCCACATGCGAGTGGAAACAGGGCCAGAAGAGGCCGTGGAACGCCAGGCTCAAGAGGCTGTGTTTCCTCATCGGGGACTCGTTCATCAAGCAGTCCTGGCACCCGGGCTGCTTCTACGGCCGCCTGTACCGTGAGAGACTGGAACTGGAGCGCAGCCGCAACGAGTCCGGCCAGTACGCAGAAGAGGCCAGGAAGACACTCGAAAAGTACCCCCACCACGAGAACAGGAAGACCTACGAGGCCGGGAAGCTGCCGGAAGGCAGGCTCCAGATGCGTGCCAGGAGGTGGACGGTGAAGATGTTCCTGTCTCACCTGCACCACGTGTGGTACGAGGAGGAGTACGGGACACCCCCTCCGAAGCCGTACGTGATCGAGCACATGGGGCATGCGGACATGATCCTGCCGCCAGGTGTTGGGAGTCCCGGAGAAGGGGACACGCAGGAGAAGCCGCGTCGGAGGAGGGGCACGTAGAAGGAGAGCGGGAGCCGTGTGAGCCGTGCAGCTGGAGAGGTCCTTAGGAGGTGGAGCGAGCCGCAGGTAGTGAAAGGGTCCGTGGTCAACCTGGGGAGCGTGGTGGACTGTGAGCCGAACAGGGAGAGGGTCTCCGGACTGGCGGAGCGAGCCGAGTGGAGGGAGAGTGTGACGGAGTCCGCGAGCGAGCCGTGGGGAAGGAGAGGTCCTTAGGAATGGAGCGAGCCGGGAGCCGAGAGAGCTCCTATCAGGAAGAGCGAGCCGTTGGCTTGGAGGAGGTCCGGCAGAGAGTTACGAACTCTCGGAGCGAGCCGTAGGGGTACGGAGCGTGAGCAAGAGCCGATCGCGGTGAGTGTCAAGAAGGAGGCCGAGCGGAGCCGTACGTGGGAAGAGTCATGCCGGTAGGGAGCGAGCCGGATTGGAAGAGGGTCACGCAGCCGACGAGCGAGCCGTAGATAGGGAGAGTCACGCCGGTATGGAGCGAGACAGTAGTAGGGAGAGTCACCGAGGCCGGTAGATCGGAGCCGTGGATTAGGGAGGGTGCGGAGGCTGTGAGCGAGCCGAACTCGAAGTCACGAGTGCCCAGAGCGAGCCGAGATGGGAGATGGTCACGTGGTTGGAACGAGCGAGCCGCACTCAGGGAGGGTCACGTCGATTCTGAGCGAGCCAATGGTGGCGAGAGTTACGAATGGCATGAGCGAGCCGGAGGGGTTGAGTGTCAGGGAGGAGGACGAGCGGGACCCCAGGAGAGGAGGTGGTTGCCCGGGCAGGAGTAGGGCAGGTGAGCCGAGTACGAGGAGTACACCTGAGGGTCAAGAGCGAGCCGAAAACGTCGAGAGACTACTGCGCGGGAGCGAGCCGCGGAGGTGGAGTGGGCCTGTGAGGCGGAGCGTGACTTGAGCAAAAGAGCCGATGCTAGTGAGTGGAAACGGGAGGCAAGAGCGGAGCCGTTCGGGCGGAGTGTCTCGAGTAGCCGGAGCGAGCCGCTGTTCCAGATAGCAGACGTGTGCCAGGGAGCGAGCCGTCGGCGTGGAAGGTGGTGCTTTGGGCAGGAGCGAGCCGAAGTCGTAGAGGGTGCCGATCGCAGGGAGCGAGCCGGATACTCAGAGAGTACCGAGGCGCCGGAGCAGGTCTCAGGTGACGGGGCCGGCTGTTTTGAGGGTTCCGGAAGACTTGAGCGGGCCGGGGTCCTGGAGAGCACCGGGAAGGGTGGAGCGAGCCGAGGTTCCGGAGGGTACCGCGGAAGCCGGAGCGAGCTGTGGCGACTGAGTGTGACGCCAGGAACGAGCGAGCCGGCAGTCCTGTGGGGTCTCGAGAAACCGGAGCGCGAGCCGCTGGGTACGGAGAGTGCCGACCTGTGCAGAGCGAGCCTTCATGGACGTGGGTACCGAGGCTGAGGGAGCGAGTGGGTACGGAGAGTGCAGATTTGGGTTGGAGCGAGCCGCCGTCTAGGAGAGCGCCGTGAAGCAGGAGCGGGCCGTAGGAGGCGAGAGTGCCATTTGAACAGGAGCGAGCCGCGGGTACGGAGAGTACCGATCTGGGGTGGAGCGAGCCACGCATGCGGAGAGTGCCGAGGTCGGCGAGCGAGCCGTCCGTTGTGAGTGATCGCGGGTTTCGAGCGAGCCGTGAGTTGGGAGAGCACCGTGCGGAGTGAGCGTACCACAGTACAGGGGAGGTGAGGGAAAGGTGAGCACGAGGGAGTTCCTGGAGGAACTGGTGGCGGTTTCCCTCATATTCGCTGTTTTCTTTGCCTTCGCACGCGTCCTCACGGACCTGCTGCCGGGAGGTGGAGTTCCGGTGAAGCTGTTGGTGTTCCTCGCGTTACTGATGATATTCGGCCTGCTCGACTAGCCGTGGGACAGGCACACGAGCCAGGGAGGTGGGAAACACATGAGGCTGGAAGAGCTGGTGTTCTCCGGTCTGGAAGGGCTGGTCCAGTACCGGTTCGTCTCCCCTGAGAGGACCGTCCTGGGGTCGCCCCTCGTGCCCACACCAGGGCTGGAACGCATCCCTCAGGAGGTCCTGTACACGTGCAACGTCTACGTGGGGGCTGCCCTCCGGGACGAGCACGGGATCCCGAAGGTGTGGCCTGCCCTGTGGGCGGACCTGGACGGTGTCCGGGACGACTGGGAACCGCCTCCGGGCCTCCCGAAGCCGAACATTGTCGTCCGGACGTCCGAGCACGGGCTGCACCTGTGGTGGCTGCTCGAACGGCCCCTTACAGACCCCGAACAGGTCCGGTCCCTGCTCCGGGGTACGTCGAAGGCCCTCTCTCCGTACGCGGACCTGCGTGCTGCAGAGCCGTCGCGCCTTCTGCGGCTACCTGGCACGTTCAACTGGAACAAGGACGGGTACAGGGTGCAGGTGCAGGTCCTGAGCACGGCAAGGCACAGCCCGCAGGCCTTCCCGAGAGAAGAGGTGAGGGCCGTGGAAGTCCCGGAAGGGTACGTCCACCCTGTCCCATTCCGGCTGGAAGACACGAGGATCCCTCCTGAACTCCAGGCCGCGGCCAGGCGCGGGTGGAGAGCAGGCGACCCGTGGCCGAGCCCCAGCGAGCTGGACTTCGCGGTCATGTGCGCCATGCTGGAAGCCGAACACACACCGGAAGAGGTCCTGGGACTGTTCCTGACGTACGACCCCGAAGTCCGGATCACACACCCACGCCGCCCGTGGAAGGACTGGGAGAGGAAAATCCGGTACAGCCTGCAGAAGGCAACCGCCCAGGTCGCTCAGTCCAGGCTCGAACGCCTGTTGCTGCTCCCTCCCAGGTCCGGGCCGTACGCGGAGTACAGGCACTACACTCAGATCCGGGAAGACCCACTTCCTCCGCCGGACTGGCTGGTGGAGGGGGTGGTCCAGCTGGACGAGGTGACCATGGTATGCGGGCCGAGTTTCTCGGGGAAGAGCGAAGTCGCCCTGGACCTGTGCGTGTCCGTGGCCGCAGGTGTCCCGTTCCTGGGCAGGTTCCCCGTCAAGTACCCCACGCACGTGGCGTACGTCTTCGGGGAACAGGCCCCCTCGGCCTGGGAGCACAGGCTCCTGCACCGGGCTGCTGTGAGGGGGGTGTCCGACAGGACCCTCCCGATCACACTCGTGAACGGGTACAGGAGGAACGTCAACGACCCGCAGGACCTGAGCTGGTTCGTGGACCGGTTCCTGGAGTGGGGCACAGGTCTTGCCATCTTCGACTCCCTCACCAGCCTCGTACGTATCCCGGGCGAGAAGGGAGAAAACCAGGCCAACGTCGTCGCGCAGGCAGTCCGGAGCCCCCTGTACCAGCTCATGGTCGAGTCCGGGTGTTCTGTGGTCGTCGTCCACCACTCCGGGAAGGACTACCTGTCGAACGAGCCAGCAAGCTCCCTGGAACTCGTGAGGGGGTCCACGGACCTCATCGCCATGACCGGGGCGGTCGTTGGGGTCTGGAAACACCCTCACTCCGGTGACGTGAAGGTCATGGTCACCTCGCGCGCAGGAGGAGTGCTCTCCCCTGCCAGGTTCTCCGCACCGCCGGAACTCCGGGACATGGGGGAGTGGACCTCACAGCTCGTGAACTTCAGGGGGAGGAGAGGACATGGACAGGCCGCTGTACAGACACCAGACGGAAGTCCTGGAGAAGCTGAAGAGGATGCCCAGGGCCGTCATTGACGCGGACATGAGGACGGGCAAGACCAGGATCGTCCTGGAAGAGGCCAAGAGGGAAGGAAGACCCATCCTGGTCATCGCCCCGAAGACAGGCCTGCTCGTCTGGAAGGAGCAGGCGAAGCTGTGGGGGTACCAGGGGGACATGTTCCTGATGAACTACGAGCAGGTCTGGAGGAACCCGGGACGGAAGTTCGGGCTGAACGTGAAGCTGGAAGAAGTAGCAGGGCGCATGGCACACGAAGGCATCCTCGTGTTCGACGAGTGCCACAGGATCTCAAGCCGCAGGACCAAGCAGACCAGGGCCTGCTGGAAGCTCTCTGACATCTGGCGAGGGAAGGTCCGGCTCCTCACGGGGACGTTGGTCCGGAACGGGCTGGTGGACCTGTACGCCCAGTACCGTGCCCTGGGGAGGGGGCTCGTGTTCGACTCCTGGACCAGCTTCGCAGACCGGTACGTGGTCTTCCACCCCGTCTACAGGTGGAAGCCTGTCGGGTACCTGCGGGTCGACGAGCTCGCAGACCGCATAAAGCCCTTCACGGTGTCCGTCCGGGCGAAGGACTGTCTGGACCTGCCCGAGCAGATGACGGTGTGGAGGAGCTGCCAGATGCCCCCTGCTGCGGAGAAGGTGTACAGGGACCTGGAACGCAGGCTCCGGGCAGAAGTCTCGGAAGAGACGGTCACTGCCCCCACCACGGTGGCGAAGGTCCTGAGGCTGTGCGAGCTGGCCGGTGGGTTCGTCCACACGGACTCCGGGACCGTCAGAAAAGTCCACGGGGCGAAGCTGGAGCTGCTGCAGGACGTCCTGGACGAAGTCCCGCCCGGAGAGCAGGTGGTGGTGTACTGCCGGTTCCTGGCAGAACTGGACGCCATCGCAGGCCTCCTGGGGGGCGACTGCCGGACCGTCCACGGGCAGGTGAGCGGGCAGGAACGGGAAGAAGTGCTGGAGTCCTTCCGGAACAAGGAGTTCCGGTACCTGGTGGCCACAGTCCAGGTGGCCGGGCTGGGGATAGACCTCTCGACTGCCCGGTACACGGTGTACTACAGCATCGGGTTCTCGTTTGCCGACTACTACCAGTCCAGCTGGAGGACGGTCCACCCGGAAAAGCACGACCCGGTCTACCTGGTCCACCTGAAGACGGAAGGGACGGTGGACTCCTACGTCTGGAAGGCGGTCAGGAGGAAGCAGTCCGTGCGGGACGCCCTCCGGGACTGGCTGGTCGGGAAGGAGGAAGAGGAGGAACACCTGTAATGTACAGGTCCCTTTTCAGCTACTACGGTGGCAAGTCCAAGCTCGCGCACCTGTACCCTCCCCCCCGGTACGGGAGGATCGTGGAGCCCTTTGCCGGTGGGGCTTCTTACTCCCTGATGTACTGTGACCGGGAAGTGTACCTGTACGACGTGGACAGGCGTGTTGCGGCGATCTGGGAGTTCCTGCTGAGTCCGGACGCTTCAGACTGGGTGGACTGTATCCCGGACTCCGTGGAAGTGGGAGACGACGTGGACGAAGTTCTGCTCCGGAGGTGCCCGGAGCCTCCTCCGGGACTGGTCTACCTGTGCAGGGCGGAGGCGAACCATGGGACGATGGGGAAGAAAGGGAACAGGAGGGCTGTCACGTGGATGGGGAAGAAGACGTGGAGAAATCTGAAGCCCAAGCTCCGGTACTGGATTCCGAGGGTACGTCACTGGAAGTTCGAGCTCAAAAGCTGGGAGGAAGTCCCGACAGACACTCCTGCCACGTGGTTTGTGGACCCCCCGTACCAGTGCTGTGCTGGGGCCGAGTACCTGCACAGCCGTGTGGACTACGCAGCTCTGCGGGACTGGTGCCTGCAGCTACCCGGACAGGTGGTCGTCTGTGGCAGCACAGAAGACAGCTGGCTGCCGTTTGTGCCTCTGGCCCCCAAACGGGGGATCGTGACCAGGTTCCAGAAGTTCCCCAGCACAGAAGCAGTCTGGGTCCGGGACGGCCCCGGGGGGCTTGACATTCCCGGGCCCCTGTGGTACAAGTAGACGGGGACTGCCAGTCTTGGGCTGCTCCACTCGGGACGCGACCTAGGGCGGGACGGAAGGGTAGACAGCACACCCCAGCCCACCCCCCTGGTCTCGCCCCCTGTAGGGGCCCCCAATCCGGTGGCGTCCCTGCAGGGGGTGGAGACTTTGTTAGAGCTCAGCTTCTCGGAAATCAAGACTTTACAGCGCTGCCACAAGCTCTACCACTACGTCTACGTCAGGGAGCTGACCCCGGCCAGGGAGCACCCGCACGTGGCAGCCGGCCGGTGGATACACGTCGGTATCGCAGCTGCCACCACGGGCCAGGACTTCTCAGAAGCCGTCCTGCGCGAGTACGACCGCGCTGTATCCGAGGTCCTGTTGGAAGAGGAAGCCTCCAGGCTCAGGGAACTCAGGGATATAAGCCTGGGAGTGGTCTCCAGGTTCCTGAGGTGGCACGAACACGAGTTCGCCGGCTGGGAGGTGCACTCCGACAGCTCCGGGCCATTTGTCGAACGCCAGGTGTCGCTGGACCTGTCAGAAGACGTCCGGTTCGTCGGCACCGTGGACGCGGTCTTCTGTGACCCGCACGGGAAGCTGTGGGTCCGGGACTACAAGACGCAGGAGGACTTCTACCAGAACGACCGCGAGTACGAAGTCCTGCTGGACACGGACTTCCAGCTGGCCCTGTACGTGGCCGCCCTGCGTGCAGCAGGACTCCCGGTGGTCGGGGGACAGCACGTCTACATCCGCCGCCGGCTCCCCCAGGTCCCAAGACTGACCAAGGACGGCAGGATGTCCGTCCAGTACGTCCTCACGGACCTGGAAACAGTCCAGGAAGCCGCACGTCTGTACGGGGTGGAAGTCCCGGAAGAGCTCCTCCGGAAGCTCCCGAAGGACGCGTTCTTCCGGCACTACGAGACACTCGTCCACGACGCGGACGTAGAAAGAGCCTGCAGGACCGTCCTGCAGGCCGCAGAGCTGGTCCGTGTTCTCGAGCGGGTCGGCTACACACCACACTGGCACTACAGGTGCCCGGGGTGCCCGTTCTACGAGCCGTGTCTCTCTGAGTGGAAGGGGGGTGATCCGGAAGTCATCCTGCAGGAGAAGTACAGGACCAGGACCAGAGGAGGTGGAGACGTTGGAGCTGCGGATCTATAAGCCAGGTGAAGCCCCGCCCAGGTGGTCCGTCCTCGTCTACGGTCCCACTGGGGTCGGGAAGACCTGGCTTCTCGCCAGTGGTGAGAAGTTCCGGTCCGGCCGTATGCTGGTCGTGGCGGTCGAGTCCGCAAGGGGGCTGGAAGGGTTCGACGTGGACGTGGTGGACGCCCGGACCCTGGAAGACCTGAAGGCCGTCCACCGGTACTTGCGGGACGAGAAGCACCCGTACGTGTGCGTCGGGATCGACAGCCTCACACAGCTCCAGAAGTTCCTGTTCGAGCAGTTCGCCTCAGCGGAAGCCGAACGCAGGGAGCAGAAGGACCTGATGGCCAGGGAGGTCATCTCCCTGAGGGGGAGCCAGGACACCATCCGGCAGACCAACGAGGCCGTCCGGCGCATCATCTGGGCCTTCAACTCCCTGCCAATCTCTGTCGTCTACACCGCGCTGGACAGGGTGTTCACCACGGAAGACGAGCTCGGCCGCATCGAAGGGCCGGGTCTGAGCCCGACCGTCAGTACGGACGTCCGGTCCTACTGTGACGTGGTCGCCCGCATGTCCATGAAGCTCGTGGACCGGAACGGGAAGACAGAAGTCCAGAGGACCCTGTGGCTGTCCCCGAACGACACCTTCTACACCAGGGTCCGTGCTGGAAAGGGGGTCGAAGTCCCTGACCGGATCGTCGACCCCACCCTGCCTAAGCTGTTCGCAGTCCTGAACCAGAACAGGAGGAAGGAGGAAAGCAGCCATGCCTGAGCGCGAAGTGGTGGACTTCCGGGACGTTCCGGACATTCAGGACTTCTCCGAACCCATGCCGCCTGGCGTGTACCGCTGCCGGGTGATCGCCCCGAAAGCAGAAGTCTCGAAGGCCTCGGGGCAGCCCATGTACACGCTCGAGCTCATGGTCACGGACGGCCAGTACTACGGCCGCCGCCTGTGGCACAGGAAGGTGATCACACAGAAGACGGCACCGTTCGTCAAGGCGGACCTGAAGGCCCTCGGAATTCCGGTCCCGCAGCACCCCGTGCACGCGGACGTGCTCGCCAGGCAGGTGGCCAGCAGGGCGGTGGACAAAGAAGTTCTGGCCAGGGTGACCGTCGAGGAGTTCGACGGCGTCCCGCGCAACCGGGTGGTGTCGCTGCAGCCGGCCCCTGCCGTACCGAAGCAGGAACCACAAGAAGAGTACGGCCCGCCCCCGTGGGAGTACGGTGAAGGGGAGCCGTAGGACAGAGGCCCGCTACTGGGCCGTCCTCCGGGAGCTCCTCAGACGCCAGGGGTGGTTCGCTGTCAAGACCTGGGGAGGCCCCTACCAGCGCCCGGGCCTCCCAGACGTACTGGTGGTCGCGAACGGTCGGGCGGTCTTCCTGGAGCTCAAGCGTCCTGGGAGCCGCCCGACCGAGCTCCAGGAAGCCACAATGGAAGAACTGGAGCTCGCCGGTGCCCTGGTCCGGGTCGTCTACACGGACGAGCCCCCTGAGTCCGTGGTGGAGTGGGTCAGGTCTAGGACTGCAGGGTGTCCTTCTTGACCTGGTAGAACCCCACAGAAGCTGCGAACGCTGCCGCCACGGCCAGGACGAAGTCCACGACTTCAGTTGGGAGCCCCGTGGCCAGAGTGGCCACAGCCGTGGCGACGGCGTTCAGGATGGCTGCAGCCAGCTTGGGGTGCCTGCTGACCCAGTCCACCCTCTTCAGGGCGTCCACCACCATGCTGACGACCGCACCCTGGCCCAGCAGGAACAGCAGGAGCTGCCAGACAAGCGGCATACCGACCACCTCCTCCTCTCTATCCTAGTGTTCTCCCTGGATGACGACAAGCCTTACGACCCTCGGGAATGCCCCCGGGACGACCCGGAACGTGACCGCCTTCGGGAGCCCCAGGAGGACCACCCTGTCCGTTCCTGTTCCTGATTCCACCGCCGCCGGCAACAGCAGGGTGACACCGCTAACGTCTGTCCCACTTCCCCGGTCTTCGCTGGTCGATAAGGACGAAAGAATCGAGGAGAAAACATCCGACCCTACTCCTTCCTCAAGGGACAGGAGCTCCGCCAACGTCGCCTGCACAGAGTCGGCTCCAGAACCAGAATCTGCCACAGCCGGGAGCATGAGAAGAAGCATGTGAACCAGGTCGGAGCCCGTTCCTGTGTCCTGTACCGTAGCAAGAATGGCAAACACGGGCTGTGTGGATTCAGCACCTGAACCTGAATCAAGTACTGCCGGGATGAGAGCCATCACAGGTTGATGCAGGTCAGAGAAAGACCCCGCATCTTGGGCCGTTGTAATCGGAACAAGCAGAACCTGGACTGCATCCGACCCGGTACCTGTCTCCTGCGTGGAGAAGGATGATAGAAGGAGCTGCAGAATATCTGTCCCTGTGCCGGTTTCTGACGTTTGCAGGGAAGCCAACATGCTGAGGAAAGCCTCTGTTCCAACTCCGGATTCGGTAGAGGACACATGAAGGGTAGGAAGAATCTGAACAAAGACGTCCGTACCTGAGCCTGAATCTGCACCGGTCAGGAGTGCCTTAAGTATGGAGAGAACGTCCTGCCCTGTCCCCCCCTCCGTGGACGTGAGTCCCGCCAACATTGCGTTGAAAGCATCACTTCCTAACCCAGTCTCTGAGGTAACGAGGCTAGCTAACATCGCGTTGAAAGCATCACTTCCTGATCCGGACTCAATGGCAGACTTCGCTATAGACGCTGTGTAGTATACCGTGACCCGAACGTGGTCGATACTAACGGTGGCGGACTTAGCTCCGGTCTTGGCCGATATAACGACCCCGAAGTTCGCACTGTTGATATCTGCAGGAGTCCACGTTTCCCCCCACAGGTCCGTGCTGGATCCGTAGGACACGTAAGTGTCCGCAGTAGGCCAGTACGCCGCAGAAGCCCTGTCCAGACCGACAATTGCTCCCCCCTTGACCAGGCGGACCGAGTTGTCGACAGCTCTGTTCACTGCTGACGCCTTCTTCTCGACCTCGACCAAGATGCCGTCGATGGTCGACCCAGCTGGAATTGTGAAACTGGCTCCGGTACACTTCAGGTAGTAGGTGATCTGGTTCACGCTGAGAGGCGCACTGGCATACAGGTTGTCCGAAGCAGCCGCGTTCGCGGGGTTCCCCCAGGCGATGGTCCCCACGGAGGTGTCGTTTGCGAATACCGAGAAGTTCCGGGTCTGGAACGCCACCTTACGACAGGGTTACCTGGACCGTGAACTGCCAGCTCTGTGTGCTGGGCTTCGTCCCCAGAGACTCCACCTTCCGGTTCATGTTCATCGCCGCATCACTGTTCCCGTTCGCGATCGTCCACTCGTTCCACGCAAAGTTCGCTTCCGCCGTCCCGAACGTCGCCCGCCACGTCACCGTGTTCCCGGACCTCGACGGGTACCCGGCGTCCATCCCCTTGTAGAACTTGTTCGTGCCCAGGAGCCCCGTCTGCGTGGGAGCCGCTGCTGTCGTGCTGTCCCCGACTCCGATGTAGGAGTTCGCGTTGTTGTACGGGGTCACGCCACCGACCCCGATGATCAGGTCCCACATCGTCCCGATTCCCTCGTTCAGGAGCAGGTTCCCCTCTCCTTCGACCACCTCGACCAGACGGCTGGGGTCCGGGTTGTCCGGGTCAATCTCCCCTTCGTACTTCGCGAGAATGTACCGGACGTGAGCTGTCCAGTGCTCCTGCTTTTCCACCTGCCTCACCTCCTACTGTTGCTCCCTGGGGTACGGCGAGACTTCCCTGAACACCCTGTCCGCCTCCTTCCACGGCGTGAAGAAGACAAGGCCGGGGAAGTAGGCGTGAATCGCGAACACCACGCCCACGAGCCTCCCGGACGTGTCCAGGACAGGAGAACCGGAAGACCCGAACGTGGGGGCCTGTGACTCGTTCCTGCAGAACGCTGTGTGTCCGTCTCTGGCCATGCAGAACGCGACCCGCAGGACGCTGCCCCCGAACCCGACCACGACCAGCACTTCCCCTTCCAGGACGTCTTCCGTGCGCACAGGCGGGTACCGGACGGCTCTCCCGAACTCCGACCCAGCCAGGACCGCGACGTCCACTGTCCTGTCCCAGTCCCTGACCGCCGCGAAGGAGTACGGGACGTGCCAGATGTACTCGTCTATCTTCCTGTACATCTTCCCGGCGTTCAGCAGACAGTGTCCTGCGGTGACCATGTAGGACGCCAGCGCCTCGTTCTGAAAGCCTCTGCTGTAGGGGGACAGTCGGAACCCCGTACAGGTGAACGCCCACTCGTACGGGGCCCTGTAGAACCGGAACACAATGCTCCTGCCCAGTTCCACGGCTTCCCACAGGCTTCTGTCTGCTCCGTGAGCTGCGCTGGAGAGCAGGACGACCGCCAGAGCTACCAGCGTGGCCCTCGACGTTTCCCTCACCCCCGTCCCAGATTACTGCCCGGACTTCAGGAACTCCTCCACAGACGGCCCGGAGACGGCGAACCCGAACACGATGTCCTCCCCCGTGTACGGGGAGCACTTCAGCAGCGCAAACGTCCTCACACGTACCACGACCCCCACCAGCTCTCCGGACCGGTTGAACACCCCACCTCCGCTGCTGCCGAGCGACACAGCACCGGCCTGCAGGAACAGGTACTCCTGCTCCTTGGTCCCGAACTCGCTGCGGTCCCCGGGACAGTTCTCGAAGGCGAGCTTTTCGACCTTCGAGACGATCGTCCTGGTGACCACGTGCTCCTCCTCGAGCACCTGCCCCGCAAACCAGACTTCTTCACCGACGGTGGCCCTCCCAACCTTCAGGTCCGGCAGCTGGGGCAGGCCTTCCACTCTGGCCGTCATCAGGTCCCTGGGTGCGCTGTAAAGGACCCTGCTCGTGGGCCTGTACACCTTCCCGTTCCTGTCCCTGAGCTCCACGCGGTCGACGAACCGGATGCAGTGCGCCGCGGACAGGACGGTGGTCGAGTTCAGAATGACCGCGCTGCACGAGGGCTGTCCACCTCTTACCACAGTCAGGGCACGGTCCAGGATCACCACCGGGAGCTGTGCCTGGACGAAGAACACCGCGAGTACTGCTGCAGCCCACCTCATCTCTCCTTTTCCTCCTCCAGGTACTTCAGGAACGAACGGATTCCGGAAGCCACCGCGGTGGCGGCCTTCTCCCGGAACTCCGGGGTCCTGAGCAGCTGTTCTTCTTCCGGGTTGCTGATGAACGCCAGCTCCACCAGCACTGCAGGCATCAGGGTCCTCGCCAGGACGTAGAACGTCCCGACCTTGATCCCCCGGTCCTTCCGTCCTAAGGCCTTCACCACGGAGCCGTGCACCCTCCTCGCGAGTTCCCCGCGCGCTCCCCCGGTCTGGAAGCAGTACGTCTCGGTCCCGGAAGCCAGAGGGCTCTTCGAGGAGTTGCAGTGGACGCTGACAAAGCAACAGGCACCGTGCGCGTTCGCCAGCTCCACCCTCCTCCGGAGGGGGACGTACTCGTCTTTTGCTCGCGTGGTGATCACAGGAACGCCCGCGAGCTTTTTCAGGACCCTGTTCGCGACGTCCAGGGCGACCTGTGCTTCCTCCAGACCTCCCGGACCGACTGCTCCAGGGTCTTCTCCCCCGTGTCCAGGGTCAATTACGACCGGTCTGTGCACGGTGGACCTCCTGTTCCACGTGGGACCACATGATCTCGATCCGGTCACACAGCTTGTCCACAGCCCGGGTGTTCTCCTGCAGGAGCTCGCACAGGGTCTCGATCTTCCCGTTGAGCTTTGAGACGACCCACCATAGGAGCACGACCGCCGTCGCGGCCGGGAACCCCACTCCTGCGACGAGCCTGCCGACTGCTTCGATCGTCTCCGGGTTCAAAGCCTGACTCCTCCCGCTTCAGACGGTCCCGGCGGTGGTGACCTGCTTGAGCAGCGACAGGGCCTTGTCCCTCTTCCGGACCAGCTTGTCCCGGTGCTCCGTAAGTGCCTGCACTGTGGCTGCTTCGTCCGGGTCTCCCTTCAGGATTTCGATCTCCGTGTCCAGCTCGTCAATCTGGTTGTCCAGCTGGTAGATGACCGCCGCCAGCTTGCTCGCCTTGAACGGCATACTCCACCTCCTCTGTGAAGTACTTCTCGTACACCTCAGCAATCTTGTGGAACCCTATCTTGCTCATGACCTTCTCGTAGCCCCTGCCGTGGCGGTACGTGGCGTGGACCATCCTCCTCGCCCCGAACTTCCGGGCCCACTGGCGCACTACAGGCTCCACGTGACGGGCCACCTGCGCGAGCTTCGGACCACCCGGCTTCACGTACCCCTGGAGGGGAGAGACGTACTTCTCCCCCATGAACGGGTTGTCCACCACGGTCCAGATGAAGTACCCGACCAGTCTGGTGTCGTCGCACACCAGGACCACCAGGACTCCCTCTGACCCAACTTCTGCCCAGAACATGGAAGACGCGAACACCAACCTCGTGTCCGCAGGGTCCTTGCTCCGGACGCTGTAGTCCTCCAGCATCTCCTGCAAGTCCTGCAGGACTTCCTGCCCGTTCCAGGAGTCCACTTCACCGCGGTCCACGTGTACGACCCGGATCATCTTCCCTCCTCCAGTCTTTGGATTCCTTCCACGACGTCGCTGTACGTGGGAAGGCTACACCCCATGTGCTGGATCACAGACGCGAGCTGGCTGGCCCTTCCTGTGTTCCCGCGGTGTATGGCTTCCACGTAGGCCTTCCTGGCACGTTCGCAGGCTTCCCTGTCCCCCCAGAGCGCTCTGAACACGTCCGCCCCCGCGTGGGGGTGTCCCACCAGGACCCTGCTCAGCCACTCGGGGATGTAGGTCGGGCTCCTGGTGAGCCCCCTTCCGAACGGCACCATGGAGATCCAGTACCTGGCCAGGTGCTTGAGAGGTACTCCTGGGTCTGTTTCGACCCCCAGGACCTTCTGCTTGAACCACCGCTCGGCCCACCTGGCCGCGTCCCAGGCTGTCTGCACAGGAATGTCCAAAGCGGCACCGGCGAACGGCCGGAACGGTGCCACGGGGTAGTCTTCGGTCAGGTTCTTCAGGACGTCCACCGTGATCCCCAGCTGTCCGGTGGCGACGAACGACCCGATGATCCCCCGGAGGAGCTCCCGCTCTGTCACGTTCGGCTTCCGTCCCGACACCAGCCAGTTGAACAGCTCCCCGAAGTACAGGGGGCGCTGCCCCCCACGGAGCCGGTCCAGAGCGTAGGAAGCGATGTCCCCGGCGACCGGGAACGTGGACAGGACGTACAGAAGCGGAACGAGGTTCCCTTCCTTCGCCTCTCCGACAATGTGGTTGTACAGGAACCTGGACTGCATGTACGCGAACCTGGTGAACAGCAGCACGAGCTTCCCCCACTCGGAGTCGTAGAAGGGAGGGAAGTCAGCAGGAGTAGGCATGAACTGCGTGTCGCGTACGATCATCCACCCCGCCTGTCCGAGTTCCTCGTCCGTGAGTACTCCTCCGCGTGCGGCGATCTTGTCCGGGTCCAGCATGAGCTTCTGCAGGTGACGTCGTGCGAACTCGTCCTGCGGGTTCCTCGCAATCCTGTCCGCCAGGCTCTGGGCCCACCTCTTACCCGCTGAGAACGCCACCAACCGGTTCCACCCTTCCACGGGCATGAACCCGTTGACCGTCAAAAACCTCCTGGACGCCTTGCTGAGTGGGGCCCTGCCGCTGGAGCTGAGCGCGTCGAACACGACTTCCCGGACCACGTCGTCAACCAGGACCCCGAACTTCATCGCCTCTTCCCTGGAGAGCCGGTACTTCCGGACGATGTCCACCAGTCCTTTCGCGTAGTCCAGGACGCCTGTCCTCACCGGGATGTTCGCCTGCTGGGTCAGGTTCAGGATCGCAGAGAACGCCATCCGGGCCATCACGGTGAAGTTCGTCAGCATCTCCCGGAGGGGGTTCGGAATGGAACCCAGGTCTCCGGTGAACCTGGCGAACTTGTCCTGCAGGACCGCGATGATCGCAGCTGTCCTCTCGCGGCCGACCTGAGGTTCTGCTTCTCTCCGGAGCTGCTCCACGAGGTCTTCGAACCCGTGCCAGACCCTGACCCCGAGACGCCCGTACCCCTCCCCGGGGACCGCCGGACTGTGGGGGCCGAAGTACTTGGCCGTGGAAAGCAGGGACGCTGCCTCCTTGAAGTACACCAGGAGCTCCACGTCCGCGGGCAGCCTGAGTTCGTCAGGTGGAATGGGGAACTCGCGTCTCCTCTCCAGGTGCCCGAACAGCACTCCCCCTCTCCGGATCAGGGTGTACAGCTCCCGGTTCACACGCTTCCGTGCCTCGTCGGGGTCCGCTCCCCGCTTCACGAGGTTCTCCACGATCCTGTCTTCGACCCACTTCAGCCGGTCCGGCTTGTCAAGGGCCCTCCAGTCCCAGACGACAGGCCAGAAGTTCTTCCGCATCTCGAACGGGACCAGACCGAGCTCCGGGTCGTAGATCATGACCTGCCGCTGTTTAGCCAATTGTCCGGCTTCGTCCAGTGCTTTTGAGGCTCTTTCGACCAGTTCCAGGATCTGGCTGTCGTCTGTTGTTGCTCTCCCTTCTCGAACAGCTCGCACGAGGTTCTTCTTCTCAGGAGACAGACGGGCAACCTCTCGGTATACGGAGAACCACTCCCCGAGCATCCTGTGTCTTTCGTAGTTCGACATCGTCATCCGCTGGACGATCTCCCGTCCTGCACGGAACCTCCCGACCGTCCCCGAGATGCTGGCGATCTGTGTCTCCCACAGGCTCCTGAGGGAGTCAAAGAACCCGCCGGCGAGCCGGGTGGCCTGTGCAGGGGGGACGTCTTTCAGTGCTTCTGCCAGCTCGGGTCCTGTGGCTGGTGCTGTGGCTGTCGTGTTCGTCCTGCGCACGGCCGCCCGGGCCGCGTTCGGGTCTTTCGCCCTTCTGACGGCTTCCTCCAGGACGGCGTTCTGAGGTTCCCTGGGAGGGGGGAGGGCGGGGAGGTCGAGCCTCTGTCTTGGGTCCGGGACAGGTCTGTCTGTGATGTGCTCGAGTTCGCGGGCCACGTCCCTGTAGTGCCGCATGAGCCCGCCGACCCTTGCCCGGCGGACCTTCGGGTCCGGCTCCAGGTCTGCCCTGCGGATCTTGTCTGCAAGCTCTCCTGCTCTGCGCGTCAGGTTCTGGACCCTGGGAAGTTCTTCTTCTGGAACCTGAACGGGTGCCGGCTCCCTCAACACGGGACGGCCGGTCTCCACGGCTGACCGTACGACGTCGTCTGCTGCCCTTTCGACGGCCTGCTGGGGGCCTGTACCGGTCGTCTGCCTGATATGCCGCGCCCTGCGCAGGACGAGTTCCCCGACTTCCCGGACTGGCTTCCCAAGGGCGCGTGCGGCCTGACCGATGGCCCTTCCGACCCCTGCCAGGACTCCGTACCCTGCTCCTCCAGCTGCAGCCTCCACCAGGGCCTGCTCCGGGATCACGACTTCCGGCCTCCCCTGGCCGGTCAGGGCCTGAGCTGTCCCTCTCAGAAGCCCGTGCTGGAGCCCGACCGCTGCAGCAGCTGTGGCCCCGGACAGGCCGGTCATGAGGGGGGACCGGCTCAGGAGTGAAATCCACGGGGACATGCCGAGGGCAGCACCGGCTACAGCACCGAGCGCGGTACTCACCCCTCCTGTGGGGGTAGGTAGACGCACCGTCCCGAGTGTGAACTCCTGTACAGCAGCCGGGACAGCAGCAGAGACGGCAGAAGAGACCGCAGTCCGGACAGCCTGGACCCCTCTGGAGGCCAGTCGGAGGACATTCCGGACGTAGTTCTGGGTCTCCCGGAACGGGGGTACTCCACCGTGCTTCTCCACGTTCCCGGGTCCGGCGTTGTAGGCAGCGAGAGCGAGGTCCCACCGACCGTACCTGTCGTACAGTTGTTTGAGGTACCGGACTCCGGCGTCGATGTTCTGCTCGGGGTCGTATGGGTCTGACACCCCTAGAGCCTTCGCCGTTCCAGGCATCAGCTGCATGACGCCAACAGCACCGGCAGGGCTGCGTGCGTTAGGGTTGAACCCGCTTTCGACCCTCGCCACAGCTAAGGCGATCGACGGGGGTACTCCGTGTTCTTCAGCCTTCCTGAGCACGAGGAGGGGGATCTCCTCCCTGGCAATGGGCCTCCTCTGGGTGGTCCGGACCTGGACCTGTGCGGTGTCAGTGGGACGCCTGAAGACAGGCCGGACTCCTTCCAGGATGTCACTCAGGACGTCCAGCTTGGGTACCTGCTGGACCTCCTGTCGGGTCTTCTGCCTGTCCTGACGTGGTCTCCCGAACAGAGGGGCCAGGTCGTCCAGTGTTTCTTCAACCCACGGTGCGAGACTCAACGGAGCTCTTCCTCACGGATCCCTAAGCGCCTGAGGACTTCCCTGCGTACGGCTCTTGCTTCCTCAGGGGTCGCCCCGACCTCTACAAGGCCTGCTTCAAGGCCACGCAGCTGCTGGACGATGGCAGACCGGACACGTCCCTGGACCTGGTTCGCTGGCACCCCGCGTTCTCTCATCTGACGGACCAGGTCTTCCCGGAGACGCCTGACCTTGTCCATCACGATCCGGACAGCTTCCGCGACCCTCCCGTTCCGGTCCTGTGCCGGCGTTCTCTGCCCCTGGGGTGCCTGACCCACCCTCCGGACCGTGACGTCCGGGACAGCCCTGCCTGGTCTTCCCTGCTGTGATATCTCCTGGATAGCGTCCTCGTACGTGCGGATTCCCGCCAGGATCCTGGCTTTGCTGACGGAGTAGTTCACAATCGCATTCCGAACCTCCTGTGGGACCTGGTACCTGGCGAGGACCTTTTCCACTTCTCCGATGTTCCCTTCTACTTTCGCGATCTCATTTCTCGCCTGCTGTGGGAGTCCTGACAGCGCTGCAGAGTACGCTGCCTCAACCTGGGCAAGGTCGGCACGTGCTTCAGTGAGGCGGTTCCTGAGTGTCTGGAGCCCTTCAGGGGTCCGGGCCGCGGACCTGGCACGTGCTTCCTCCGTCGCCATCCTCAGGGCGATCCTGGCAGCTTCGGACTCGGGTAAGACGAACACCTGGTCTCCGATCCTGACCTCGTATTTGTTCCGTTCGTCAGTGGCGATCTTCGTGATCAGGGCTTCTGCTTCTTCAGGCGTGCTGAAAAACCCGAGCTCCACGCCCCTCTGCAGGACTGCCCTTAGAACGTTCGGGTCCCCCCTGCGCAGGGCACCGGTCAGCATCTTGGTGTACTGGTCGAACGTTATGGTGCTGCGCTGTGTCCTGCCCTGTCTGGACTGGACCCACGTCCTGGCCTGTGTGCTCATCTGCTGCAGCTGCCTGGCGTCCCTGGGATCCACTGGGGTCGCGAGGATGTGCGACCCACCGGACTCTTCCAGCTCCCTGTACAGCTGCGGGTTCACCTGCTTGAGGTAGTCCCCGTACGTGACCCGCACCGGTGCCGCGGCAGCAGCCAGGCCCACCGGCACCCGCTCCGTGGTCGTCTGCTCCCTGGATGTGGGGACCCCGTACTCCCTGTACACCCTGTGTGCTGGAGTTCCAGGTGTCACCTCCTGCACGACCTGCCCGGCCGTGGGGACCTGCAGGTACGTCGGCTCCACACCGTGCACTTCCCTGTACAGGCTCACGTACCGTTCCCGTACCTGCGGGTCCATAAGGAGAGCAGGGTTGCTCTTCACGACGTTGGTCAAGTCCTGCAGCTCTTTCTCACGGGCTCCCCTCACCCTGGACTCGGTATCCACGGACCTCTGGACGACGTCAGGCAGGGCGCTCACGGGGTAGTCCTTGAACTTCTCCCACCCTTCTGGCAGCTGCCTTCCGTACTTCTGGTACAGGTCCCCGATCGTCAGGGTCCCCTTTGGCAGCTCCTCGGGGAGGTCCACCCCCAGGACCTTCTTCACGGACTCCCGGACGGCCGGCCAGAGTGTGGCCTTCGCGTCGTCCGGGACGTTCCTCCAGACGTCCATCACGGAGTTCAGTCTCTCCCTGTTCAGGATGTGTTCGTCAGCCTGCAGGTCTCCTGTCACCGGCAGGCCGAGCTCTTTCAGGGCGGGTGCCACACTGCTGGAGTACAGTCTTGTCCGGTACTCAACGGGCAACAGCTGCATGACGTTCACGAGCAGGGCTACCTTGTCCTGCCTCATCTGGTCCCGCTGCAGGCGCTCTGCGGCTTCCATCCTCTGCCGTTCGAGTCCCACCTGCCACATCTGCTGGGCGATCTTCAGAGGGAGTGTCGGGTCTTCCTGTGGCCACTCGACAGCAGGGGGTGTGACCACCCGGATCCTGTTCTGCCAGAAGTCAAGCGGGTACACGCTCACGGACTACCCTCCGTAGAACTGCGGGAACAGTTCCCTGGCGAGGAGCTGCGCGTACGGGCTGGGTGTCTGAGGGACTCCGAAGAACTGCCTCCTGGCCACGTCCGGGGCCTCCTCCTGCTCGGCGAGGAGCTCGTTCATGAACTGCCTCATCAGGGCCGACTGGACCGCCTCCACCGTCTCGTGGGTGACCGGGTACCCTGCCATCTGGAGGGACTGTATGATCTCAGCGACCCTGCGGCTTACGGACTGGAGCTTCGCACGCGCTCTGGCCGCCAGGACCGCCATGGACTCCCTCCTGAGGACGTCTTCTGGGATTTCGAAGTACGGGCGCGTTGCTTCGTACTCGGACTGGCCCACGAGGTGCTGGTAGAAGGGGTCGTGCTGGTACTCCGGGAGGAGGCGGAGCGGGGACAGGTACTGTCCTCCAGGGAGCCAACCCACAGGCATGACCTATCACCCGCCCGTCTGCCTTGTCTGGGGGACACCCAGGATGTTCCCGAGCAGGGTCCCCTGCAGCGGCATCCCAAGCAGTCCCATGGCCCCTCCCAGGATCCCTGCGATGGGGGGCTGCCCTCTCGGGATGGCCATCGGGTAGGCCAGGGTAGGTGCGATCCACGGCCCGAACAGCCTGGCCATGTAGATGGCCGTGAGCAGGCGGTCGTGGACTGGGATCCCGGGCTGGCTGTACGTACTCTGCAGGAACTCCAGCGTCCCCCGGAAGAACGGGTCCACCTGTTCTGGCATCTTCGGGTAGTAGATCTGTGGCCATTCCACCCTGGGCTCTACAGGTTTGAACAGTTCCCACACAGGCATGTCCCGTCACCTCTCGTATCCCAACACGGTCCACGGAGTCTGAGGAGCCAGCCCCTGTGTGACGGGGAACGCCCCCGGCTCCACGGGTCGTACAAACCACCCGGGCGCGCTGAAGCGCGGCTCACCTGTCAGGGTCCCGGGCGCTCCTGGGACCTGCCGCATGCGGAGCATGGCGGAAAGCCACGGCATGAGGGACAGGAACCCCTGTGGTGCGGTCTGTGCAGTACCTTCCCCGCCCAGTCTCATAACCGTCTTCACGAACTCTTCGAAGTTCTGCACGACGGGCGGTGTAGGCTGCTGGGCGAGCGGAGTGTACATCTGGCCAGGGGGCAGGGAGCCGTACACGGGCTGCTGGCCCGTGGACGGCTGGCTTGCCTGCTGGGGAGCAGGTGCAGGTTGGAAGTAAGCTGGCACAGGACCACCTCCTTTCCTAGACGGAGTTCTCGATGTCCGTCACCTGTCTGCTGGCTTCCTGCTGCATCCTGGCGATCTCTTCGGCTAACCTCCTGAGCTCTTCCGGGGTGAGGTACACCCCGCCCGTGATCTGAGGGCGTACGACGAGGTACTCCTCCGGTCCGGGGACTCTGATCTGCATGGGCTCCTGTCGGAAGGGAATGTCGGTCGGGAACAGGACGTGGACGTCCTCGATCGGAGCACCGTCGTTGTACTTCGACAGCAGGAGGTCGTACGCCTTCTGGACAGCGAGCATGTTCTGGTATAGCTTCTCCCGAGCTGGACTGTAGGGATGAGGTCTCGGCCAGGAGACGAACAGGACGACTGGTTTCACGCCTGCTTCGACCGCTGCCTTGAACCGGGTGTAGAAGTCGTTCGAGACCCGTCTCATCAGGGTGACCGTCTCCAGGTCCGGGTCGTACACTCCGATCCGGGCTTCCTGCTGGACGGGCCACGGCATCAGTACATCCCCCTTTCCTTCCACCAGAACTGGACGGCTTTGATCCCGAAGTCCACGTTCGCCTCGGCGTTCCGGACCCTGAGCTGGTACCGGACGGCGGGTTTCACGTCGTCCACGGACACGGTGACCCGCTCTGACCCGGCCATCTGGACAGAGTAGGGGTTGCTCCACGTCACGGTCACACCGTCGTCTGAAGTCCCGACCCGGAGTTCCAGGGTACCCGTGGCCGGGCGGTCCATGAACAGGACCACCGTGTACAGGCGCTTCATTCCCGGGACTCCGAAGTCCAGCATCTTCGTGTCGAACCAGGCGTCGATCCCGGTTGGAGGGGAACCGTCGCCTACGTCGTTGGAGATCTCGTACAGGGCACTCGTGTTCGCCGCCGGGTCGTACACGGTGAACGCCGGACACAGAGTGTCGGCAGCGATCCCCCTGGCGGACGTGTGGAGCGGAATCAGACCGGTCCCGACGACAGAGCCGGGGAGGGGGTAGTGGACGCTCGTGTACCCGGTGAAGTAGTTGAGGACGAAGGCAACGTTGGCATCTGTTGCACCGTCTACTGGTGCAAACAACCAGTATTCTCCCATGATTGGGTCTACGAAGCTCACGATGCGGTTTGCCTTCGCCATGTTAATCCTGCGCATCCAGGGCTGCAGGTTGCGTCCTACGACTTGACTCTGTACCCCGTTGAAGAGGTAGATACTGTCGGGTCCTAAGTACAGAACTCCGACAGGAGTAACCTGAATGCTTCCTGGAGCGATGCACCCGGCACCTGACACTCTTTGTTCTAGCCTTAAATTATTACCAGCCAGGATGGCGAACCAGATGCTGCGCTCGGTGAACACAAGCGTGTACCCTGAGAAATTCACGATCCCGGTGATGAACGTTTCCGTGTCCGGCAGATCTCTGGAAGTAGGGGCCACGGCGGCCTCGATGATCCCCCACACTAACCTCAACCCGCTTATTGCGCTTGTGGTCGCCGTTCCTGTCGAAGCGTACGCAACGATTGCGTAAGTGGATTCAGCTCCGGCGATTAAGGACCCGTATCTCCACGTGTATGGCCAGTCCGGATCCGCATCCTGCAAGGTCCCGTTGTAGGAACGGTGTTGATCCACTCCGTTCGCCAGGTACAAACGCGTGCTCGTCACACCCAAAATCGGCAGAATATCCGGGTTGCCGGCTAAGGCATGAATAGAAGTCCATGTGTTTGTCGCCGAATCATACTTGTAAAACCCAGTTGTGCTCAACGCCAGCAGCTGGTGAGCCCCGCTGGAGGGCACGATGTACCGGAACACCCTCTGGGCCCTCCCGGGGATGTTGCCGCGGTACGTCCTGAACCCCCACCTCTTCTGGACCTTGCCTCCCAGGAAGGTGACGTTGCGTCCGTCTGCAACGGCGTTGTCTGGGATGTTCCAGGGCGCTCGGTCCTGTACAATCCCCGCGGAGAAGTCCGGGATTGTGTGGACCTTGGTGTCCTGCGGGACTGGCACAGCCTACCCTCCGGACGCCTGCGGCTGGGGGATCGGTCCCCGAGCCGCTCCAGGTGCCAGCACCGTCCCGGGCCTCCAGAACTCCCGGTTGACCTCGCTGAGCTGCTGCAGGTACCTGTGGAACTCCCGTTCGTACCGTTCTGCAAGCTGCAGTTCCTGGAGGGCAAGCAGGGCGTGGAACGTCGCTCCGTGGATGACGACTTCCGGGTACCTGTCTGTCAGGAAGTTCGAGTCCGTGTCGGCGGAGAGAGCCGGGAACCCTGTCTTGACGTACTCGATGTGGACCGTGTACAGCGCGTCCGGGGTCGGGTGGACGGAGACCTTCGTGTCGTCAGTCGGGTGAGGGCTGACCGCTCTCGGACTGCCGGAACCCGGGTAGAGCACTTCCCCGGAGTCCTGGTGTACGACGACAAGCCTCCTCGCCCCCACAGATGCGGACACGATGTACCGGATCCTGTCTGTCGTGCTGACCGTGACCTCCCTGGTCCCGGCGGTGGTACTCACGGACTTTGTCGTCCTCAGGAACCACCACCGGTCCCTGCGGCAGACGTCCTCGACCGTCATGTTGACCCACTTCCCGACGTTCTGCTGGACGGTGGGTGAGGAGGTGGCCGACGCGCTGACCCGGAGGAGGACTTCGCTTTTGACCTCCCCGAAGTTCACCGTCTACACCTCCCTACACCGGAGTCCTGTAGGGGTACGGGTAGATGACACCGAACTCGTCTTCCGGCTCGTCCGGCCCGGACGGAAGCACGACCAGGGAACGGTCCGAGCTCATCTCTTCCCGTAGCAGTCTTTCGTGCGCTGTTTCGTACGCTGCGACCCGTTCGACGAGCCCTGCCCCCTTTGAAGTCCCGGACAGGTACGCACACGCGTCCGCCAGGGCCCCGTAGACCAGGAACTCCCCGCTCCGGAACAGGATGTCGTCGTCGTACGTGTCCGGCTCTGCCGGCATGTACAGGTACCGGTAGGAGACCGTGTAGGCTCCGTCCGGGGTGGGCCACAGTTCCAGCTGTTTCCCCTGCCAGAGCGTGTAGACCCTCGGGATCCCGGCCAGGTCCCGGTTCGGGTCTATCCGGTCGATCCAGTCAGAGGGCTTCCGTACGAGGGGACCGGCGGAGTCGTGGCAGCGGAACGACCACGGGCGCCAGAAGTCAGCGGCGAGGGTGTACCGGGACTGTAAGGCGACCGTGTTGAAGCTCGCTTCTTTCTGGAGGAACGACCAGGGCCAGCGGTTCAGGGCGGACCTCCACCGGGAGACGACCCACCCCCGGACGGTCAGCAGGTCCCCGGCGAGGTACGTGCTGACCTCGACCGGGGCGACACTGACTGCCCTCTCGATGACATCACCCAGAGTGGGCACGGGTCAGTCATCCCCTTCCCGCCTGGGTTTGTCTGCGCCCGGAATCCACTGGTGTGGTTTTTCCCCGATCAGGGTGGTACGTTCTTCCCACACTCCCGGTCCGATCCTCTTCCGGGTGATGACCTGCGTGGTTCTCAACTCGATCTCGGTCTCGACTTCGTCTTTCCTCTTCATGTGCAACATGAGCTACCTCCTCCTGGAGGCCGCACGTCGGGTGGAGGTGCGGCGGGTACGGCGCCGCACCTCCCTGGCCAGCTGTCTTGTGACCCGTTCGGCCTCACGCAGGGCCCTGCCACCTTCCGGGGTGTACGGGAAGCGTACGACCGAGCGTTCTTCTCCTTCGTGCTCGAACACCACGCGGCCCACGGGTCACCTCCGGCCTGTCAGTCGGCGGCGCGCCCTTCTTCTGGACATCCTCCTGAGTGTCAGGGCGAGGCGGGCCCGACGGCCCGTCACACCAGGCCGCCTGGCAGCCCGCCTCAGCCAGTTGGAGTCGATCCCGTCCCGGAGTGCTCCTTCCCGGGCGGCCTGTCTGCGGAGGGCGCCGGGGCGTCTGATCGCCTGCTGGATCCAACGTGGCGCGACGTCGTCCCGGAGTTCTTCCTCCTGGAAAGTCCTCCTGTAGGTGGCACCGCGACGCCTGGTCGTCTGTCGGGCCCGACGTCTGGTCCGGTTCCTTCTGGCCATGCTACACCCCGATGACGAGCATCCGGCACTTCACGTTGAGAAGGTTCGCCGTAGCCTGGACTTCCTTCGCCGGAGCGGTGTTGACACTCACCACGGGCTGGGCAGCGTCGCTGGTGACGGACGTAGCACCGGACGGGATCGAGCCTGTACCGGACCCGTCGTTTGTCGAACCAGCTCCACCACCTCCCTGTGGGTAGTAGAACTTGAGCTTCTTGTTGGTGTAGTCCCACTCGGCGATGTAGAGCTTGGTCCCGTCGCTTGCCGGACCCGGGACGACCAGGTCCACGGAGACGGCAAACCCGAAGCTCTCAAGGCCGATTGGGTACCCGCCGGCAGGGTAGGAGGTGTCTGCCGTCACCTCGACGACCTTCCCGTACCGGTTCCCCAGTACGAGGGTTTCCAGGACCTGGACTGTGGCGGCCATGAGGGTCCACCTCCTAGCCGACCAGGAGTTCCAGGTCCACGGCTGTCTGGCCGGCGTTCGTCCGGATGGTCAGTGTGACGTTCGTCGCGTCCTTTGCTGTCACGGACACCTGAGCCGGGGTCGCGCTCGTGACGATCGGGATGGCGATCTTCGGTGTGTACGGGAGCCCGTGGGCGACTGTTAGACCCGTGTTGTCCGCACCGGCAGTCAAGCCCGTGAAGCTGGCTGTGACGATCCTGTTGATCAGCGGGAAGCTCATGTCAGTTCACCTCCCCGGTTACTCGTTGAGGTTCGTCGCGACTGCGAAGAACCGAGGGTTCTGGACGACTAAGTTCCCGGCCCAGACGATACCGGACACCCTGGCCATCTGGTTCGGGAGACGCGTCCACTCCAGGACCTCGAAGTTCGAGTCACGGTGGACGAAGAGCTTCATGAACTCGGTGTTGAGCACGAACATGTGCTTCGCCGGGCAGTGGGAGTCCACCATGATCCGGGCCCTGTTGTGGCGGATGTAGGGGCGTCCCATGGTGAACTCGTCGCCGTCGTCAAACCGCTGCTGCGGGATGGCCTGCGCCCAGAGTTTGTCCCAGATGGCCTGTGTGGTGACGATCAGGTCCGGGGCCGTGTCCCCCTGGGTGCACTTCCCGTAGAGCTCCTTCTGGATCAGGGTGAAAGTCGGCTCCGCGGCCGTGGTGTATTTGGCGGCTGCGTTCCACCAGGAGTCCGTCGCGCGGTTGATCCCCGCGTAGGTGTTCCCGGTGTTGATGGCCTCCCGGAGACCGTTGATCTCCTTCGCGTTGGTCCCGTCGTTGAACAGTGCCGTCCCAAGTGCGTCCTGGATGGTCATCTTCGCGTTCTGCATAAGCGTCTCGATGACACTCAGGACCGCGGGCTCGCCGGCGTTCGCGAGCTCCGTGGTCCGGTCGATGGCCACGGGCACGTGGAGCTCCTTCCACTCCAGCTCCAGGTACTTGACCGGGTCCACGGGGGTGATGTCCACGGTGTCGAACCCCGTGTACCAGGTGAAGGGCTGCTTCTTGTACAGGACGGGTTCACGGATCGCGATCCCACCGTCCAGGATGATCCGTTCCCTGTTGTACAGGTGCAGGAACGTCACATTCGACTTGTACGTCGAGTCCTGGACGTACGGGATGTGCTTGCGCCTGGTCATCGCCTGCACGATGCCCCAGTTGATCGGCATGTGTACTTACACCTCCTTACCTGAAGTGTGTGCGCCGCACGCCCAGGTGTTCCCTCATTCCGGGGTGATGATCTTCCCTCCGTACTCTTCCAGGGCCTGCCGGGTGGCTTCCTGCAGGGACGTCGGGACCCTGTCCGGTGCCCTCCTCAGGGGGACCGGACCTGTGGGAGGTCCCATGACGGCGTATGCCGTCTTCTGGGACGCGAGCTCTTCTTCCAGCTTGCGTCGGATTTCCTCCCGCATCTTCTCCTGCTCGCGTTGAGCGATCCTGTCCCGGAACACGTCCCGGTAGGCGGAGACCAGGTCTACTTGTCCGTGCCTGGCGGCGTGTTCGACGATCTTCCGGACGTCCTGCGGGGTGATGTCCGGGTCCAACCTGTACAGGTAGGCCATCTGGGCTCCCCAGTCCAGGGCTCTCTCGATGGCCATGTTCGTGTACTGCATCCGTGCGAGCTGGTCCTGGTAGTACGACTGCCCCAGTCTCGTGAGTGCTTCCTGAACCGTACGGTTCACGAAGGACTTCACGGAGTTGGGGTCCAGCGGGTCCAGCTCGTCTGTGGGAGTCCCGGTAGCAGTCCCGGCCTGGCCCGTGTAGGGAAGGCTCTGCCCCGTGTGAGTCTGAGGGAGCTGGTAGGGGTACGCAGGGGTCTGCTCCTGTGTACCCTGACCGTACTGCTGGGCGAGCTGTGCGATGAGTTTGTCCCTTTCTTCCAGCTGCCTCTGCATCTCGCTGATCCGGCTCTCGAGCTCTTTTTTGGCCTGGTCGAACCGGTTCGCCATACGCAGGTATGCGTCCCGGATCTCCTTGGGCCAGAGCTTGGAGTCGGGCGCGCTTTCCTGGTCCGCAGGCGGGGCTTTCTGCTCCTGGTCTGCGGGCGGAAGTTCGTGCTCCGGCATGCTGCACCTCCTCGTGTGGTTACCTGCCTAGTCCGAGCAGTCCCAGGGGCGGGACGGGTCCACCTGGGACGGGCCCGGGCGGCATCATTCCTGCCAGCAGCGGCATGTTGGGGAAGGGGAGTGGTGGCTGCTGCTGCTGCTGCTGGGACTTCTTTTCTGTCGGCATGCGGCCTCCGAGTCCCAGCCGGGCCTGCAGGACGACCCGTATGATGGAAGCCGCTTCCGGGTTCGTCTGGATGATCTCTTCGATTTCCTGGGCTGCCCGCATGGCGGCCTTGACGGCGGAAGCGACGCTTTCGAGCTGTGCTTCCCGGACGGCCTGACGGTGCATTCCCACCAGGGACTGGACCAGGTCAGCCGGTCCGGGTGCTGCCGAAGGTCCGAACGGGATGTTCGGTGTGACGACTGCCATCTTCCCTCCTCCTGGTCGTGCGAGTGGTGGGGGGAGGTGAGCACCTCCCCCCACCTGGAGCTGCTAGTACCTGGCTTCCCGGAACGACACGATCCTCCGGGAGGCCTTCTGGGTGGCCCTACGTGCGCGCCGGCGTGCGACGGCACGAGTGGCCCGCCTTCGTGTCCTCCTTGCCAAGTGCACCACCTCCTTCCTGCGTGGTCAGCACTACTCGCCGACGACGCCACGCCGCCGGCGCACCGTACGCCGGCGCCGGACTGCACGTCGCGGCGCGCGGCGCCTGCGCACTCTGCGTGCCATCTCGCGTACCTCCTTTCCCGCCCGGATGTGGGCGCTGTGGTGATGTGCCGGACCACGCAGGGGTGGTTCCGGCCTTACAGCACTCTGCGTTCTGCTGTAACTGCCGCGGCGGCACTTCCAGTGAGTGCTGCGCGCATGACGACCCGGACCCGCTCGTTCACACCAAGAGAAAACGGGAGACTGAAGGAAACTGTACCTCCGGCTGGCACGCCGAACGCCACGGCTGCGACGTCTGCCGTGTTGTCTGCGTTCCTGTGCTGCAGGGTCATCTGGGCTGCTGCGCTTGCCCAGGCGACGACGTAGACAATGTACTCTCCCTTCGCCGGAGCCTGTCCCGTGTCGGCCAGGACTGTTCCGACTGTCGGGTTTGTCAGGACTCCCTGGGTGAAGGTCCTGGGGCCTCTGACGTACAGGGGCCCGCTGGGGTGCTCTGTCATCTCGACCTCCTGGGACGCTGTGCCTGGATCTGGGTACGGACCATGTCCACGGCCTGCATCCGGCGTGTGATGGCGTCCCGGTTGGGGTAGTCCAGGGCTTCCAGGACGGCTTCCCGGTCAATCAGGCCTGCGGAGAACAGGGCGAGCTGGCTTGCCCACTGGCGTTCCTTGCTCAGGGCCAGGGAGCTACCGGGCGAGATGCGGACCCGGAACTGCCGGAGCAGGGACCTGCGCTCGTCCGGACCCAGGAAGAAGCCGGAGGGGACTTCTCCGCCTGTGACGAGCTGTGCGAACTCCGCCGGGTCCCACGTGACGGTCCTGGTGCCGTCTTCGCCCAGGTAGTCGACGACGCGTTCCCGTGTGTAGAACTGGAAGACCCGGCTGATGATGCGCTGTCCGAGTTCCACAAGGCCTGCTTCGATCTCGCGGGCCTTGATCCGGATGGTGGCCTGGCTGGCCATCTGCAGGGCCTCGATGGCGCCCTGGGCTGTGATCCCGCGTGGGGCTCGGCCTGTTGCTGGTTCTGCGAGTCCGGAGATGTGGTGCTGGGCCATCTTGAGTTCCCGCAGGAGCTCGATGAACTGTCCCGGGACGGCTGTCCCGACGTCCCTGGTGACCTGTCTACCGGGCCTCTTGGTGATGACGGTACCTGGTTTGGTGGCCGGGAGTTTACGGAGCATGTCTTCTGGCAGGGCGTCTTCGTCTGCGATCCACACGCCGTTGGTCATGAACCGGACGTTGTCGACGGCCAGGCTTTCCAGGACGTTGATGGCGTCGTTCAGGTCCCGGAGCTGGGAGATCTCCGGGACCCCGAAGGGGCCTTCGCTGAGGGGGTTGACGACGATCTTGACCCAGGGTCCCGGCCAGGGGTCCCAGTACGGGTTGGGGACGTCTGCGAGGATGACTTTTCCGGCCCGGGTGATCATGCGTCCTGCCGGGTACATGGGCAGTCCTGTGAGGGGTTCGACTGTCGGGTCCCGGATCCACCACTCTTCGAGCCAGACCTTCGGGACAGCACTCGGCTGGGTTTTCTTGAATGCCCTCTGGACAGGGACCTGGAACTGGTAGACCTGGTGCGGCGGGGACTCCTCGGAACTGAAAGAAGACAGGGAGGAGTCCGGCTCCACCCGGGACACACGTTCCGGGTCGAACCTGCGTTTGAGTTCCCACAGGGACACTGGGACCCTGTAGCAGATGTACTCCGCGTCGTGCAGGTCTGTTGCACTGGGGTCCACCCACATGTACCTGGGGTCGATCCTGGAGATGGCCACGTCTCCGAGTTCCCAGTCTTTTCTCGGGTCCCACCAGCACTTCAGGAAGGCGACTCCACAGATGTACAGGTCGTACACGCACCGGACGAGTTCCCGGTCCACCTGGTTGTTGGTCCAGATGGCCTCTATGACCTTCTTGAGCTTCAGGCCCATCCTGTACCAGGACTCGTCCTGAGGCAGGGCGTTGACCTCGATGTTGGGCTTCGTGTCTGTCAGGAGTGCTGCGGCCTGCTGGGTGATGCGCCAGATCTGGTTGTCGACGATGGCCGCGAACCCCTGGGGCCTGCTCTTGACTGGCTGGTCACCCAGCAGGTACTTGACGTTCTCGTCCCAGTCGGAGTGGAACTTCTGGGCGTACGAGCGTGCCTCGGAGAACATCGTGTCGAGCATCCTGTGGACTTCCTGCTCGGCACGCTCCAGTTCCCGCTCGTCTTCCGGAGCAGGCCTTACAAGACGTACGGCCTCCTGTGCCATTCCACAGGATGCGTGTACGGATACTGAAATTCCGGGGGTTGAAAAAGAGCGGGCTAGTTCAGTCTACAGGAGCCCGTGGTCCAAAAGAATCCTCAGGCCCAGCCGGAGCTTGTGGTCGAACGTCATGCCCAGGCTTTCCGCGCGTGTCTTAGCACCGTCCAGACGTCCCGGGTCTTCTTTTGCCACGTGTTCCCACCACCACCTCAGGAAGGGGAAGATGGACTTCTCCTCGTACGGCGGGTCTGTACGTCCTTCCCTCTGGCTGCCGACCAGGGCCACTTCCAGGATCTGCCTGGCGAGCTGGTACATGCTGATCCTGGAGTCCCGGGCACGTCTTTCCAGCTCCAGCCAGGCGTCCCAGCTGATCTTGGTCGTGACGGTCTTGTACTTCCCCTCTTCGAAGTCGTAGTACTCCGTCATCCTGTCCTCCAGTCCTGTACTTCTTCCTGAGATAGCTGTGTCACGGACCGGATCCTGACCGGGTAGCCTTCCACCCGGGAAGAGGTCTGTCTTTCGTGCTCTTCCGGGTGGACGACGACACTCGTGGTCCTGCCCCTGGGGTACTCCCGAGAATCACAGAAGCACGCGATCATCCAGGCCATCACCCGGTCGTCCCGGAACCCCGGTGCTGCATGAGGGGTCCCTGTCAGTTCGTCTTCCACGAAGTGCAGCAGCTCGACGATCAGGTCCTTACCCCGTATCGTACACTGTCCGGACGAGATCAGGCTGGACATGTGGGCAATCAATAGCTGGCGTGTCCTGGGGCTTGTTTCCCACCCTACCTTGTCCGTGGGCCTGTCCGTGTTCCGGTCCAGGTACCGCCACCGGTACAGGTTCCAGACTCCGCGCCGGACTAGCTCTGCCTGGGTCGCAAGGCCGATGCTGTTGATCTCGACAGCGACCATGGCGTCGTTGTACCACCTGCTGAGTTTCTCGAGTTCTGCGGCGAACGAGATGGGGTCCAGACGGCCGTGCCACTCTGCGACCTGTCGGTCCTGCCCGCTCCGGACGACCTGGGCACACGAGTAGCTGCCGCCTTCCGAGCCGGTCCCCACGTCCGCGCCGACCGTGTACCGGGCCCCCTTTTCCGGGGGTTCCCAGACTTCCAGGGGGCCTGAGGGGTCTTCACAGAACACGCAGCTGGAGTCCAGGTACCCTCGTGTCCCCGGGGAGGCCTTCCGGAGCATCCTCTTCAGGGCTTCTTCGTCGAACACGGGGACTCCTGAGACCAGCCACGGTTCCTGGTCGTCGGACGGGAACTCCTGCCGGAAGATCCGCTCTCCCAGCTCCTTGATCTTCATCCTCCGCCAGGCGATCTGTCCCTGGGAGAGCCTGTACCGTTTCACCAGGTCTTTCTCTTCGCTGTCCAGCGGGTGTTCTTCCAGGAAGGCCTTTGCGACCTTCCCGGACAGGGTGTACTCGGGGACCCAGAACCAGGGCACGAAAACAGGTTTGAAGGGGTTGTCCCCGCGTTTAGCTTCCATCCAGAACTCGTGCCACCAGTTCCCCGCTCCTTTTGCCGTACTTTCCAGGATGATGGCGGTGCCTGGCTGGTAGGGGACCGAAGGGAACAGGGCGCTGATGAGCTCGTCGGCGTCCGGCCACAGGGCGACCTCGCTGAGGTGCAGGAACTGGTAGGTGGACCCCCGGGCGACCCCGACCTTACCGGCTGTCCCGATTTCCAGGCGGCTGTGCAGGCCTGCCAGGACGAGCTCCTTGCGGTTGCTGTACCTCCGTGCGGGCCGGATCTTCTCTGGGAACATCTCGTACATGAGACGTGCCATCTCGAAGATCCTGCGTGTGCTGTCGATGTCGTGGGCCACAGCCAGGGCGTGGGTGTTGGGGACGGTCGTGCACTGGTAGAAGGCGTACGCCTGGCACAGGGTGGAGACCCCCATCTGACGTGCCTTCAGGACGACGATCCGGACCGGCTCTTTCTTCCGTTCCTGGGAGGAGACCTCGTTCCAGATGAACTTCTGAACGGAGTTCATCTTCAGGGGGACGATCGCCCTTTCCTTGGTCTTGATGCGGACGAACGTCTCGCAGAAGGACGGGAAGTCCAGGATGGCCCGGACCAGGTCAGGTGCTGCCCCCGTCACCGTTCCCTCCGGAAGGGGTGCGGGAAGACTCCCGGGAAGGGCTCTTCTTCCTCTTCGCGGCCGGCCATGTCTTCTGGGTGGATGACGCGTCCCGGCCGTGTGTTTTCCTGCTCCTTCCGGAAGACGGACAGGAACGTGCTCTTCAGGTCCCTGTGGAAGAGGCGGAGTTCTGCGAGCACGTAGGACAGGACCAGGACGGACGTGGCCGCGACCAGGGAGGCAACACACATCAGGATGACTTCCAGTGCGTTCACGTTTCCTGTCCTTTCCTGTGGGCTTCCCGGACGATGTCTTCCCACGTGGGTGCTTTCTGGTCTACCTGCGGGACTTTCCCCTTGATGTAGTCCAGGATGGCTTTCGCTGCGGAGACCCTGTTCCGGTCCTTCGACTTGGAAGGCCTCCTGCAGACGGAGACCAGGACGGACAGGGCCATCCGTTCCAGTTCCTTCGTGTCTTCCACGGTCCTGGCGACTTCTTCCTGTTCTGCTTTCAGGTGCTGTTCGTAGCGTTCCCGGAGCCACCGGATGCGTTCTCTCTGGTCCCGTGGTGCCTGGACCATCTTACCGGTGATGGGGTCCTTGATGACCACGAAGTCACGCGTCGTGGCGTGTGTGTCCTGCGTGGCCTGCGTGTCTTGCGTGTCCTGTGTGTCTAGTACCTTCTCCTCTTCCACCACAGGACCCCTCCTACGGGGTAGCCGGGCAGCGGTCCCCAGGCTTTCAGGACGGTGCTGGCCAGGGCCTCACAGCCCCTACAGACGCCCAGGGACCAGCCTTCCTCGGCGAACCTGCGTTCCAGCTGCAGGGCTGTCTGGATGATCATCCGGCTCAGGACCCCCCACCGTCCGGGGTGTTTGGGATCTACCCCGTGCGGTGGGGTTTCCAGAACCGGTTTACCACGTGCCAGTACCGCCATACAATCCCGTCTTCCTGTTTCACGGTGGCCCCGACCACGCGTCCGGAAGGACGTGTGGTGGTGTTGGTGGACCTGCAGTGGGGGCAGGTTTCTTCGCCCGTGTACTTTGTCGAGCACCGTGTGCACACGCGGTCAGCTGCCCCGCAGCCGCAGTACCAGTACCACGGGACCATGTGGGGTCTGGTGGTCTTCTGGATGTTCCCGAAGACCCGGACCATGAGTCTGCCGCAGTACGGGCACTCCCGGAACCGGTCGAAGTCTGCTGTGACGACTTCGTCTTTCGGTGTGTCGTCGAAGGGCAGGTCTACGTCCTGGTTTGGTCCCCAGGTGTACACAGTACCCTCCTGTAGGCGAGTTCTGCTGCTTTCCACGTCCTGACGATGGTCGGGACGGACTTCCTGAGTTTCCGGATGGCCAGGTAGATGTGGGTTTCTGCCGTCCTGGGGGAGACGTTCATGAGCCGTGCGACCTTCTTCAGGGTGTGTCCTCTCAGTCTCAGCTCGACGGCCTGTCTCTGGCGTCTGGGCAGGTACTTCAGGGCCAGTTCCAGTGCCCTGGACTCCAGGGACCGTCCTGTGGTGATGGGTTTCAGGATTCTACCCCTTCGACGACGCACAGCAGGTCCTCGCAGTCCACGATTTTGGGGCCCTGGGCGAGTTCGTCGTGCGGGTCGAGGGGGGTACCACGGAACTTCCCGACCAGGACCAGGTCGCCGACACGTACGTCCACGGACAGGTAGCGTCTGCCTGTGCGTCTACTGACTTTCCCTGTGCCCAGGGCTGTGATGCGGCACAGGGTGGGGACTTCCCAGCGTATGACGTCGTCCGGGAAGATGACTCCTCCCGGTGAGGTCCGTTCGGGAGCGTAGATGGGCTCCACGACTACGCGGTCTCCGAGTGGTCTTGCGCGCACTGCTGCGGTTCTCCTTGGTCTCCGTGGGCCAGGCGTTCCAGGTAGTCTGCGAGTTTTTCGAGGTCCTGGACGGGTGCTTTTGCGACTGCTACAGACGTCATGACGGAGTACCCTGTGGCGGCACAGAAGGCTTCGAGCAGTTCGGGCCAGCTCATACCCAGGGAGTGTGCGTACTTCCTGATTTTCCAGACGAGTCTGAACCTGTACCGTTTGAACAGCTGGCTTGCCCGTTCTCTCGTGACGCCGAGTTCGCTGGCTACCTGTGTCAGGGTCTTACCGGACTTACGTGCCTGCACGCAGTGGAGTTCCTGCCAGGACGGGGGTGGGAGTCTTGGTGGTCTGACCCTCCTGGTCAGGAGGCTGTGGATCCTGTGGTAGTTGTAGGGTTTCCCCACTTCTGGACCTCCTGGGGGCAGTGTACTGGCGGGTGCGTGACTGTGTCAACGCCCACACTGGGGTGCGGTGTCTTGGGGCTGGGAGCCACGACCTGGACGGTCCCAGCCAGAAGCCTGTGGGGGTTTTTGTCTTCCTGTCCCGTGCGAGGAAGCCCCAGGTGTAGGTGACGTAGGGGTGGGAGTGGGTGGGTTTCAGGGCTATGACGGACAGGCCTTTGAGGGTGCCTGTGGGGGCGACTGTACAGAAGGCCAGGGCTCTGGAGGCCTTGAGCCAGGAGGGCCTCAGTGGGGGTTTAGGTGGGGGCAGTTCTGGGGTCTCTGTGTGGAACCAGCTGGCTGGCCGTCCTGGGGGTTCTGTCCGGGCGGGGTGGGTGGTGACCAGGACTCTGGACCACTTCTTCGGGGTCCAGCTACCCCTGAGCAGGGGGAGTGCGACCCCCCACAGGACACTTGTGCGGACCCAGGACTGGCCTGCCTGGACGTACAGGTCCTTCCCGACCAGGTCCCCTTTATCGAACGCGCGTACGAGCCTCATCCTCAAGGCTGCCTGGCTCCTGTGGGTCATGTCCGCCAGGCTACGGGCCAGTGCACTGACGTCCACCACCGCCACCCCTTCCCCAGCCCACTTCCTCAACCTCCCGAGGAAGTGCTTCTCCATATACTTCCGGTAATGCTCCGGCCCGAAACTATTCAGAGCCAGCTGCAGGTACGCCCTGGCCTTGTAAGGCTTCACCTCCACGGGCACGGTGGGTCTCACCTCCTTGTTCAAAGTATACCCCTGGTCCTGTGCCCAGTCAAGATTGAACAACCCCCGCGTCTGAAACCCAGTCGTGGTGCCGGTTCCAGCCGCACCCCCGCCGGTCCCCGTAGGGGGGTGTGTAGTGTGTGGAGTGTGTTGTGTTCTCAAAAACACAACAAACACGACACACACTACACACACACCACACTTCACACACTACCCACACACCACACTTCACACACTACCCACACCACCCCACACCGCGAGTTACCCGACCACGTCCCAGCTTTCCCACGTACCTACTACCGTACAGGTGTTGGGGGGACTCTGGCTCCCTGGGCACCCTGGCCGGGCAAGCCCGGCCAGGGACCCGGGACCCAGAGCGCCTAACAGGTGAGGCAGGTAAGGGGTGGGACGGACAGTTCTGGACTCTGGCTCCCGGGGGCCCCGCCTGCCCGGGCTCCGCTGTGGGGGCCCTGGGGGGCCCCGCTCCGCCCGGGCAGGCACCCCGGGACCCAGAGCACCTAAGAGGCCAGACAGGAGGAGTGGGAAGCGCCGTACACGCTCTGGCCCCCAGGAGGCCCCAAAAGTGGTCTTGACACGGGTAGTCGGGTGTCAGGGTACTACCCACCGGTCTTCGGGCTCCTGTGGACCGGCCTACGGGGCCACCAGGGGCATCTTGTAGGCCACCACGGCCAGGGGGCACGTGCCACCCCCCCCTGCCGTGGACCTACCTCCACGGGGCACGTAGCACACGCCCACGCTCGCGCCCCCACCCCCACACCTCCCCCACGTGGACGTACCCCCACGGGCGCCCCTACCACGTGCACACCCACACAGCCCCCCAGGTGTGGACAGCCCCCGCACTCGCCCACCACCTGAGCCCCCACACACGACCACGCGCCCAACAAACCCCCCAAAACCGGTCTTGACACAGGAGGGGGTATGGTAGGGTACCACCCCCTACTCCCGGAACTCACCACGCCTCACCCACCCCCCACCCAGGGCACCTCTGAATTGGGTCCAGGTCCTTCCAGACCAGACCCCCACCCACCCCCAGAAGACCAGACTTCCAGCTCAGGTAC